>Ga0247808_10000115_pt1 | contig 52663 bp, 39 predicted proteins | sample UWRJL089202R1_FD_179914 | JGI IMG/M metagenome (GOLD analysis project Ga0247808, IMG submission 179914) | Plant litter microbial communities from Arlington Agricultural Research Station in Wisconsin, United States - UWRJ-L089-202R-1 | ecosystem: Environmental > Terrestrial > Plant litter >...
ATTCCATGGTCATCAATCGAAAATGCTGTCCATCCAATGCAGGCAATCAAAACATCTGGGGATACATCGGTTTGTTTTTTCCTCCCGGTACTTTGATCAGTCCCGATGGCATTACTTACATACCGCTCACTGATTTGCGCACACAACTGCACACTGAATACGGAGGCAATAACAAATACTGGAGAATTCGCTTTCCGAATAAAACCATCACCAATTATTTTACGGCTGCCATCATGACTGATCCCTCACAAGCCGCGCTGGACGATTATGAAAAATATGCCTTCAATCACATCACTGCATCTGCTTTCACCTATACGTATAATGAAACAACAGCTTCACTCACCAGCAACTTCAATTACACCACCAACAATGTATTGGGCGGAGTGAACAACGGCACGCTGATGGCCTTGTACCTGCATCAATATTTGTATGCGCCGGGATTTGCCGCCGCTGCCACCACTTATCAATACCCTTCACCCAGAGGATGGATCAAAGTGATGAAGGGAAATCAATTTTCTACGGTCATGACCAATTATGGAATACTGCCAGGATTAGGATGGGCCAACACCGCAGATAAAGCCTTGTTAAAAAGTTACATCGATGCGTATGCTACCAGACCTCCTATAAACATTGCCTGTGGGAATCCGGTGTACGGAAGTTTCGGCTCCATTCACGAAGCCGCACGTATTGCCCTCACCGCGCATCAGTCGGGCGATATCGCGGCACGTAATACGTTACTAACGATTGCAAAGAACGGCATTGAGGCCTGGCTCACTTCGCCCTCTGCGGAACGTGCAGGTGTGTATGTATACGACAAAGACTTCAACTGGCTGACGCCCTATCCTTCTGCTTTTGATGCGGACAGGTTGCTGCAGGATTCACACTTTCATCACGGCTACCTCATCTTCGCTGCGGCCATCGTAGCCAAGTTTGAGCCGGCCAGCAGCAACTGGGTAGCGAGATGGAGACCGATGATAGAAATAGCGATCCGCAACATCAACAGCGAACTCAGACCGCCGGATACCAGTCCCGGTAACAGCGTTCCATGGTTGCCTTACCTGCGTTACTACGATCCTTATGTCGGACACAGTTGGGCGGGAAGCGACGGTTCGAATCAGGAATCTGTTTCAGAAGCCATCAACTTCGCAGCAGGCGTAGCGATGTGGGGAGAAACGACAGGCAATAATTCTTTGCGCGATATGGGTTTGATGATGTACATCACAGAAACAGAAGCCGCGCGCATGTACTGGTGGGACGGCCCTCGCAGAGGCGTGAACAATGGAGTCAATTGCGGTTATGCGTCCAGCTACGCACATTACCACGGCGCGATTTTGGCCAACGGTGGTGTCGCTTACGCTACTTATTTCGGTGCAGATCCTTCTTATGTGCATGGCATTACCTACGTACCTATTACAGGTGCTTCTGTGTGGATGGGTGTTGACAGTTTAGGTGCGGCCAACGAATACGCAGACTACATCGCCCCCGCAGGCAAAGGCAGAGAACCCAATGCTACCGATGGGTTCTGGGGAGAAGTGATGCTGATGGAGAAAGCGGTGTTCAATGCTTCTGCGGCGAAGAATCAATACGTCTCACAAAACGCAGCCAACTGGGCGGGGAACGATTACAAGGTAGATGCGTACCACTGGATCACCACCTTTGATAGTGTGGGTGTCGTTGACAACACGCAGGCTGACATCGCCTCTTTCACCGTATTTCGAAAAGATTCCTGCAAGCATTACATGATCTTTAATCCCAGAATCAATGGCGCACGAACGGTGAACTTCACAGACGGACAATCGTTCAACGTACCGGCAGATACGATCATTACGTATAAAGTTTGTGTGACTCCTCTTCCTCTCACCTTGCTTGATTTTAATGGCGTATGCAAAGAAGGTATTACGTACTTATCCTGGACAACCAGTCTGGAATTGAATGTCTCTCATTTTGAAATCGAGCGAAGCGCTGATGGTACAACTTTTAAAAAAATCGGAGAAGATGTCGCCGCTAAAAATGCATCGAGCGGTATTTCAAATTATACAGCCTTAGATCTTTTAACGCCAAAAGGTATTTCTTACTATCGCCTGAGAATGGTAGACCGCGACGGACAATATGCCTACAGTCGCATCGTGGCGGTGAACAATGGCGAAGAACAATTTACGCTGGTCGGCATTTACCCTAACCCGGCACAGGATATGATTCAGGTAGAATACTACAGTGCCATAGAACAAAACACTGCACTTAGTCTTTCTACCGTGATTGGTCAGGAAGTAAAACAAATGGAAATAAGAACAACAATTGGCTTAAACAAAATCGTCCTTCCCCTGGCCGATGTGGCAGATGGCACTTATTTATTAACGTTTGCCAATCGTACGACAGGAGAATCCTTGGTAAAAAAAATCATAAAGAACTAAACACTCCGCTCTCCGCTCTGTTTCTACGCTCTCCTACTACCAGCCCACCATCAATCGCTTGGACCTGATGCGGGACAACTGCGTGGGAGTAATATTCAGGTAAGCCGCAATCTGGTATTGAGGAATGAGTGATTCCATGACAGGAAATTCTTTCAGGAATAAGAAGTATCGTTCCTCTGCATTCAGCATGGCCATTTCAATTTCTTTCTTTTCTTTCACCACATAAAGGTGCTGAGCCAACAAACGGAACATGCGTTCTATCTTTGGATGTTCGTCATACAAAGCAGTAATGGAACTGAAATCAGCAGCCAGCATGCGAGATTCTGTCAAAGCTTGTATGTTGATCTGACTTGGTTGTCCGGAAAGCAGCGATCCATAGGCACCGATCAATTGTATGGGAACAAAAAAATGTTTGTTGTATTCTATCCCTTCTTTGTTTCTATAATAAGAACGCCCAATACCTTCCAGCAATAAGCCAAGCTGCGGCGCTACACTTCCCTCTTCAGAAAAATGTTCTCCCTTTCTCAAATGTTTTTCACGGAACAAACTACTGAAGGCATTCCAGTCTCTGGCATCCAGCGGCAGTATTCGGTCTACGTATGCTTTTAAAATTTCCAACATAACCAGGGGCAAGGGAAAACAATTGGTGTAAACTTATAGTCGAGGAGCATACGAATGTAAAAAAAAACTACGGGTTTATTACCACCTGCCTGTGTAAACGGTAATAAATTATGAGTATACGGAGCGGTATTTACATCTCTAATTTTTCTATTCTTTTCATCAACATAGTACAATGTTTTTCATTGAAGGAATAAGTAGCCTTGCAGGAAACAATAATTGTTTCAGCGCCAGCTAACTAATGTTCCAACTTAATTTTCAAACAATGAAAAAAAACAAATTCTTACTGCTCATGCTCGGTTTGTGTTTCGCTTTTGCGAGTCAGGCACAGACGACAACAATCAATGGTCTTGTGGTTATTGTCAATTACACGGACTATGCGTTCAATGCCAGTGTAGCTGATGTATCTGCTATGATGAACCAAACGTCAGGTTATACCAATTGGGGCAACAATGGTTCGGTAAAACAATATTATACCGCACAAACCAATGGAAAAATAACCATCAATAGTCAGGTACTGGCGATCAATGTACCGAATACGTTTGACTACTACCACAACAACAAAGAACAGTTGTTGAGAGACCTGGTAGCAAATATCAATGCCGCTTATCCGGCAGGCTTCACTAACCTGACCGCACATCCTACAGAGAACAGAATCCGACATTTTCTGGTGTTGTCCAGAGGTTCTGACGGAGATGGTGTATCGTTTGGTTTTGATTATGGCTTGTCTGTGTTAAACAATGGCGTCGCGCTGCCCATAGGCAATGCAGCTTTCGCGGGTTGGCTGTCGTCACAGCAACCGGAGATCAATGTGGTATGTCATGAAATGGGTCACAGTGTATTTGGCTGGACCGATTTTTACAATACAAAATATGCCAACGATTACAACCTGGGTCATTACTGCCTGATGGGAAGCGGTGGTAAACTGGGAAGCCCGATGCCGATTGATCCTGCACTCCGCAACTTTAACCATTGGATCACGACGGTTAATGAAATCAACAATAACACGACACAAACCTATAGTGTAGTGTCCAACAACTCCAATCAGATTTACAAGTATACCAACACACACAACCCAAAAGAATACTTTCTGATCACGTCATATGTGCACGGCGGTTACTACCTCTCCATAGATGGTGACGGCTATACACCTGATCAGGGATTGGCCATCTGGTATGTGGACGAAGAAAGAGGTTTGAATAAACCGAACGCTGGTTCTATTGATCAGTTAGGAATCAAACTGGTGCAAGCCGATGGTATGGACGAAATGCATGACCGCACAAAAACACACCACGACCTGAGAGGTGATGATACCGATTTGTTCGATAATACCTACAGCGTATTTTCAGATGCCACGTATCCGGCATTCAAATGGAAAGACGGCAGTGAAACAGGATTGAATATCTCCAACATCAGCGCCATTGGCGCGACTATGACATTTAAAGTCAATGCAAGACCAGGTACCATCAATGCAGCGCCTTCTACGAATGGCAGGACCTTACCTTCAGGATTGATCACGGTAGCCAGCGGTCAAAGCAAAACCATCACTTTTGTTCCCGACATGGGATATGCTGTGGATCAGGTCACCTTGAATGGTGTATCGCAAGGCGCCATCACTTCTTACACCTTCCCTACGGTGACTGGTACACAAAACGTATCCGTTACGTATAAAAAGAGCAGTGCCGGTTATGCCTTCCCTTCTCCATGGCAGAGCGGTGACATCGGTACACCTGCAACAGCGGGCGTATCGGGTTATAAAAATGGCACCTTTGGTATTACCTCAACCGGCAGTGATATTTTTTGGTCTAACGATCAATTCCATTATATCTATCGTCAGGTATCCGGCAATGCTGAAATCATTGCCCGTGTGGTCAGCACCAACAAAACGAATGAATGGAGCAAGACAGGCATCATGATTCGTGAATCTTTGGCTGATAATGCCAAACACAGCATGCTGGTAAAAACGCCATGGCATGGCATTGTGAATCAATACCGCACCAACTCACCTGGTGAAACAGATAACTTCAATGAAGACACCTTGAAAACAGTGAACTGGTTAAAATTGAATCGTACAGGGAATGTAATCACCAGTTCTTATTCAAGAGATGGTATCACCTGGACAACATTCAACAGTGTCACTATCAGCATGCAGCAAAACATCTACGTAGGCCTATGTGCAGCCGGCATCAATGATGTACTGTCCAACAAAAGTACGTACGACAACGTGAGTGTAAACGGTACACTGGTAAATTTCGCTCCGACTATTTCCATTACCGCTCCTGCCAACAACGCTACATTCACCGCTCCTGCAGCATTCACTGTTAATGTAACGGCTGCTGATGCAGACGGCACGGTGAGTAAAGTGGAATTTTACAAAGGTCTTACTTACCTGGGCGCAGATTTAACTTCGCCTTATACATTTGGTTTGACGAATGTGACAGCCGGAACATACGCCATCAGAGCGGTAGCTTACGACAATAAAAATACAACAGCGGAAGTGACGATCAATGTCATCGTAAACAATCCCGGCAATCAGGCTCCGACTATTTCCATTACTTCTCCGGCTAACAATGCGACGTACACAGCACCTGCTGCATTCAACGTTAATGTAACAGCTGCTGACGCAGACGGTACAGTGAGCAAAGTGGAATTCTATAAAGGTCTTACTTACCTGGGTGCAGATTTAACTGCGCCTTATACATTTGGTTTGACAAATGTTACGGCAGGAACTTATGCCATCAGAGCGGTTGCTTATGACAATAACAATGCAACGGCGGAGGTGACCATAAATGTCCTTGTCAATGCACCAAGCACTTGTACGGCAGCGGCATGGAATGCGGCAACTGCTTATACTACCGGTAATGTAGTACAATACAACGGCATCAAATACATCGCCAACTGGTGGACACAAAATCAAAATCCATCTACGAATAACGGCGGTTCAGGAAGCGGTCAGCCATGGATAAGTCAAGGTACCTGCAATTCCAGAACGTCAGCGGATGAAAGCGTAACACTCAGCAGCAACGTCCTCACTGTCGCTCCGAATCCTGTATGGAATACATCAATCGCTTTCGTTGAATTGACAACAGACGAAGCACAAGTATCGCTTGACATCATCGATTCATTCGGCAAAAAAATAGCCACCGTTTACCAGGGATCTTTGCAAGCAGGAAATCATACACTGGATCTGAACAGTGCGGCATTGGCACCGGGTATTTACATCCTTTCGCTGAAGAGCCAATACAGCAATCAGAATAAAGTGTTTATCAAGCAATAGATAAATATTAAGGATTGATAGGTGTTTGAGTTAAACGATGCTTTAGATTTAATATAGTAAGACCAGTTTCTATTGAATCAATAGCATGGCGTTTGCCTTCGGGCCGGGCTTTCGCCGCTCGCTTTTCCGCTGAAAAAGCGGAAAGAGCTCAAACAAGGGCTCAATCCCTAACGCGCATTTTTCAAATTAATCCTCCGGTTTCCAATGGAAGCTGGAGGATTTTTTTTATTATAGTATCCTCACACATTAAACACTTGACCAAATGTTACCCCTCACCTGGAAAGAGTTCGAAAAAGTCGACATGCGAGTGGGCACCATCGTTCACGCGGAAGTATTTGAAGAAGCAAGAAATCCTTCTTACAAAATTACGATCAGTTTTGGTGAATACGGTTTGCGCAAAACATCCGCACAGGTCACAACACTCTATAAGCCCGAAGAACTGATCGGTAAACAAGTCATTGCAGTGATTAATTTTCCACCCAAACAAATTGCCAACATGCTCAGTGAATGTTTGCTGTTGGGGGCTGTGGATGGAAGTGATGTAACTTTGCTGTCTACGGAACGACCGGTGAAGAATGGATTGAGGATTGGTTGAGGCTTTTTTCATTCTAGTTTTGTAAGGATTATAGAAGTGATGTCAAATCTTGAAATAAATGAATAGAATAAATGAGTATTGGGCGTTCCCTTCCGTCCGGGCTTTCGCCACTCGCTTTTTTATTTGAATCTATCCTTACACTACAATCAATTTATAAACTCAAAATAAAAAGAGCTCAGACAATGGCTCAATCCCTAACGCATTATTCATGAATTTAAACCAAATTACCATTCCTGTAAAAGATATCGAACGCTCCATCACCTTTTACGAAGGCCTTGGTCTCACACTTATCGTTAAAGCCTTGCCTCACTATGCGCGCTTTGAATGCAGCGAAGGCCAATCCACCTTTTCGCTGCATCAAACAGATGAACCATTCCAGGAATCTGGCACCTGGATTTATTTTGAAATAGAAAAGCTGGATGAAAAAGTTGCGGAGCTGGTGCAAAAAGGATACCTTTTTGAAGAATTGCCCAACGACAAAAGCTGGTTGTGGCGCGAGTCGCGCTTGAAAGACTTTGATGGCAATTCATTGATTTTATATTACGCAGGAGAGAATAGAAAAAGTCCGCCCTGGAGAATTTCCTAGATTAAATAACCTTATGAAAAAAATAGCAGGCTGGGTCATCGTTGTCATTTGTTATATCTTTTTATTCTTTTTTGTTATTGGTTTTACATTCCAATTAATCAACGATGAAAGCATGCATGGCATGCCATCGCCGGGAGAAATGATCCTCAGTTACATCATTTGCATCGTGATGCTTATTTTCCTCTTACGGGTTGGAAAAAAAATCATCAAGGAAAACTCCATAAAAACAATGCCCTATACGGATTCATTATCCATTCATTTGAAAGGTCAAATCAGTTATACCGATTACCGCAACGCAACGATTGGCATAGTCCTTCGATCTCCTGCCTATCAGATATTTTTGTTTGTCCCTTTTGTTTTTATAATACTTTACTTCATCACAAACAATGTCAATGGTTATTGGTTGCTGGGAGCTATCGCCTTTGCATATATCGCGCTGCCCATCATTAGTTTCAATAAAATAAAAAAGAATTACCTGTCCATGAAGTTGTTTCATTCTGACACAGAGTATCACATTACGAATGATTCAATTTTGGTAAGAGGCGAAGACATCAACAGCAGCAGCAGATGGAATCATTTCATTCGCACGAAAGAAACCAATGACTTTATTCTACTTTATCAATCGCAAGATAGGGCTGTATTCTTAAGCAAAAAACTATTTACACTACAGGACCTCATTGCCTTTAAGCAATTCCTGAAATCATTGCCTATTCCTCATAATTAATCGCCGATGAAAATACCCTTTCTTATCTCTTTAACCCTCTTCTTCATGAGCAGCACCGGCAACTTCAACAAGGCAGAACAATCTTTACTCTTTTATGTGCACCGTGCTCCTACCCTTAAAACGGCCAAACCGCCTTTGCTCATTCTACTCCACGGCACTGGCAGCAACGAACAGGATTTATTTTCTTTCGCCGATCAGCTGCCTGGAAAATTCTTAGTCGTATCGGTACGCGCGCCTTATACGATTTCACAGGGAAGTTATACCTGGTACGAATTACATTTCGTCAACGGCAAACCGATTTACAATAAAGAGCAAGCCGAGCAAAGCAGAAAAACCATTCTTGCGTTCATCGAACAACTAAAAACCAAACACGATTTTGATCCGGCACAAGTTTACTTATGCGGTTTCAGCCAGGGCGGTATCCTTTCTTACAGTGTAGGTCTCACTCAACCAGATAAAGTGAAAGGCGTTGCCATAATGAGCGGAAGATTACTGGAAGAAGTCAAAACAATCGTAGCGCCCGCCGCACAGTTGAAATCACTGCAGGTGTTTATATCCCACGGCACACAAGATAATGTATTAACAGTGCAGTATGCCAGAGAAAGTCAGGCTTACCTGAAGCAACTGGGTATCACGCCTCAGTACAAAGAATACCCGGAGCCGCATACCATCAGCCAGGAGATGTTTAGTGATTTGTTAAACTGGTTGAATAAGTAACGATATGCATTCCCTGCGCCTGATCCATTTGCTTTATGTTTTCTTTCACCTCATCGGTTTTGGAATGTACTTTCTGGCTGTTATCGGTTTACTCGATATTCCCTTTGATGCCAAGATACCACAACTGCTTGTTCGATTACTGGAATTCCTGATGCTCATGGGTTGGTTGATTCCTGTCTACCTGATGGCTTCCCTTGCGTGCTTTGTGCTCAACAAAACCAATGTGGCGAAAGGATTATCCTATCTGAGTTTAGCTATTGGCCTCATGTTCATGATTACAGCATGGTTAATAGTTTAAAGCAATTGGTATTGTTGTATATTCACTTTATTTCAATTACTCCATATGAAAAATAAAAAACACATTTTCTTTATCAGTATTGGTCTTATTGTCGCCTTATGTTTCACCGGTTTTGTATCTGCCAATAAAGAAACAGACTTCATCATGGTGCGTACTATGGAATCTCACTCCATGATGAACATGGCCAAAACAATGATCATCTCTTATTCCAATGGACATTCAGAACGGGTTCAATTGAAAAGCATAGAACTTGGAGCTTCCACCGCAGAAGAAAACCTAAATGCAGAAGTTGCCAAGATAAAAGAAATCATGGATAGCGGCTACGAGTTGAAAAACTATTCCGGCGGAGGCGGTGGAAATGGTGTTGTATATACTTATCTGTTGTAAAAAAATAGCCTATACCTTACGATGAAAATTATTTTCCTGTTTCTTTTCTGCATCCTTTCATTTCTAAGTTTTGCTCAGAGCGGAAAGACAGTGAATGTGAAGGAAGCCGAACAAAAAATAAAAGAACTGGATGCCCTGATTATCAAACAACCCAAAAACTATGAGTTGTATTACAACAGAGCCATCTACAAAAAGAACATTAAAAACTACGACGGCTCCATCGCCGATTACAACAAAGCCATTGAAATCAATCCCAATGCGAAGTCTGCTTATTTTAATTTAGCCAATCTTTATTCTTCCTTAGGTAAAAACAAAGAAGCCGCAGAAAAATATACACAGGCCATCAAGGTATTTCCTCAAAGCGATGATGCCTACAACAATAGAGGAATGCTCTACAAAGAATTTGCACTGTACTCCGATGCCCTCCATGACTTTAGTAAGGCCATTGAAATCAATCCGAAATCTGTATCCGCTTACCGCAACAGAGCCAATACACATGTAGACATGGGTAATGACAGCCTGGCACTGGTGGATCTTGGAAAAGTGGTCGAGCTACAACCCAACGAGGCTTCCAATTATTCCAACCGGGCTAAAGTTGCCACACGTTTGGGCAATGATCCTTTGGCCTTAAACGATTTAAACAAAGCGTTAAATCTTCAACCCAAAGAAGCCAAATATTACAACAGCAGAGCCGTGGCAAAAGCCAACCTGGGTAAATACGAAGAGGCTATACAAGATTTCACAAAAGCCATTGCATTGAAACCCGATGCCCCCAATAGTTATGTAGGAAGAAGTTTGATAAACTCCGTCATCGGAAAATACGACGAAGCCATTGCCGACATAAAAAAAGCCATGGAACTCGAACCTGATAACGCAACGTATCAAACCAATCTGGACATGTTTCTGGAACAGAAAAATAGCCGGTAAATCCATTCCTTCGACTTTTCTTGTGCAAGCCATCGATAGTATAAATCGTGTTTGACGAGCTAAACCGTTGAAAAACAAAATTTAACAGCTCGTACCCCTTTGAGCTTTGGGAGAAAATGCTTAGTTTAATTGATTGTTTACGATTGCAATCTGCATTTTTGCTCCTGCCCATGAATGAACGCAGCATTTGGGGAACACCACAAAAAATAATACTGTCTGTCCTTTTCGGGATAGTGAGTCTGCTTGCCTCTCCCTATGGCATCGAATTCATGCTAGGCAACATACGGATCGATCTGCCCTGGTCTCTTTTATTTCCGATCTTTATCGCCATGGGACTTGGCTGGCGGTATGGTTTATTGGCAGGCTTATCGGGTGGCGCCTTTTTTCCTTTTCTTCTTTGGGGAGAAGACGGATGGGCCAATGTAAGTACCTCCATACTTTATCTCGCTTTCTTTTCCCTGTTAGGACTTGCAGCCGATAAACGTTACAGCACAAAAATCGCGATCCTTCCCATACGCCTTGCACTCGCTTTGTTTATCTATGCGTCAATAAATTGCCTCTACGATTACTTTATTTTTAATCGTATGCTCAGCTTAAATCCTTCGTTCTGGAATGCACATGCCATCACGTCTCTCCCACAAGAAATTCTTAATGGCTTCGTATTTAAAGACATCATCAATGTCATTTCCCTTACGCTAGCTGCCGATACATTATTGCGTTTGCCTTTAGTAAGAAAACTGATTGGCCTGCAAGTACCAGCGGCCATGAAGGCGAATACTTTTATTTTCATCACGACGCTATGCATCCCAATGGTTGTATGGCTGACCTTCATTGGCATGGGTGCCATGCTGTTGCGCGGCAGCAATGCTTTACAGTACGAACATAAATCCTTTGCACTCTTATTGATTTTGGCAAATGGTTTTCTTGTGGCGCGATTACTTTTTTATTTTAGTGAAAATCAATTCTACATTCAAAGTCAATTAAATACAAGCGAAGAAAGATACCGGCTGATTTTTGAAAATGTAGCGGATGTGGTATATCAAATGGACTTCAATGGTATTGTATTAGACATTAGTCCTTCGGTTTATCACATGATTGGTTACACCGCCAAAGAAATCATCGGCGGGCATTCCACCTGTCTTTACGAAACCGACGAAGAAAGAAATGTGCATCTTCACCTGCTCTCTAAAGAAGGATCATTGAATGATTATGAAATAACCGTTCGCACCAAAGAAGGAGTTTTTAAACACGTATCAGTCAACAGCCGCATCATGTTCGATGTACATGGAGCGCCTCATCACATCGATGGGATCATCAGGGATCTTACAGAGAGAAAAACCTATGAGATGCAAATTGAAACGCAGAACCAACAGCTTCAGATTAAGAATAAAGAACTCGAACAATTTGCCTACATTTCTTCTCATGATTTGCAGGAACCCTTGCAAACCCTGTTGAGTGTTTCCAATACGCTGCATGAAGAATACAAAGACAAGCTCGACCAAAAAGCAGCTACGTATTTAAACTTCATCAACCAATCGGCAGCGCGCATGCAGGAACTGGTGAGGGGCCTATTGAGTTATGCCAGGATAGGTAAATCAGAAACGCTGTCTCCGGTAGACAGTCAGCAACTGGTGCAGGACATCGTATCCGATATGCAATCTTATATCAAGGCGCATGAGGCAAACATTACAGCGCAGCAATTGCCGGTGATCAACGGTTATCCGACAGAATTAAAACAACTCTTTTCTCAATTGATCGGTAATGCCATTAAATTCAGTAAACCCGGTGGAAAACCTGAAGTGATTGTATCAGCAAAAAAACAAATAGGCTTTTGGGTATTTTCTATACAAGACAACGGCATAGGTATTGATGCCAAAGACCAGGAGAAAATATTCATGATTTTCAAACGACTGCACAACAGGAATGAATACGATGGAACAGGCATCGGCTTGTCTCATTGTAAAAAAATAGTGGCACTGCACGGCGGCAATATTTCCGTGCATTCCACACCAGGCAAAGGCAGTACGTTTAACTTCACCATTCCAAGACTCTAATGGACACCAAAAAGAAAATTCAATGCATTCTGCTGATTGACGACGACGAAGTCACCAACTTTCTCAACAAAAAAGTGATTGAATATTGTCAAGTCACAGAACACATTGAAGTAAAATTGAACGGACAAGAAGCTCTGAATTTTCTTACCGGGAAAGAAACTGGAAATCATTCACAACCCAGTCTGATCTTATTGGACATCAACATGCCGGTGATGGACGGATGGGAATTTATGGAAGCCTATAACCTGAAAGACCTGGATCAGAATAAAATAAACATCGTCATGTTATCTACTTCCAATAACCCAGAGGATATCCAGCGCGCGGCGAACATACCGCATGTTATCGCTTTTAAGACTAAACCCTTGACCTCAGAAATGCTAGAGGAAATAGTGACCAATTATTTTTAACTATTTTTTATGAACAAGTCCCTGCTCTATTCACGCATTCTACAATTTAGTATTGTGTTGAGTTTTTTATTGCCTTTCTTTTTTGTGGGTTGTGAACAAAAAGCGGATGAATCGGCTGCAATCGTAGATAGTACCGCTACTGTTGAGGATACATTCACTAAAGATTTATCGCGTGCCCTCACAGATTCTGCTGCTATCGTACCCTCACAAAAAACAGAAGTAATAAGTGTTGATCCCGATGCTAATCTTTCTAAAGAAAATGAGAAGTCCTTTTCAAAAGAATTGACTCACAACTACCCATGGTTAAGTCCTGTTCTTACTCCAAGTCATGATGTCTTTACAGGTATCGCCCTAGTCATTAATTTGTCGAGAGAAGCGATCTTCTTTAATATCTTTTTTGCGTTCTTCTTAATCCTTATTTGCTTATCCATAAAGTTTTTGGAAAAGCATGCCATTCGGACACAAATTCTTATTAATACCTTAGCCCTTGCATTTTTATACGTATATATTCCTACCTTTTTATCGGGAGAACGTTTATGGGGGTTCTGGATATGTTTCACACTAATCCTTCTTACCATTGCCAATGATATTTACAGAATCATTCAGCAAAGAAAAAAAATATTAAAGTAAATAAATCATATGACCATCAACGACATCATCTCCCGCATAAAAGACAACCAGCAAGAATTAGGACTAACCCTTTACGGAAGCGCGACAGATGAAAAAATAGCCTATACCGAATCCATACTTAAACTTTCCCTTCCGGAAGACATCAAAACTTTCTATAAATTTTGCAACGGAATGGAATCCGATGGAGACCTATTCCGCATCGTTCCTTTGGAAGAGATCATAGACAACGAAAAGAATAAATCACTTCTGTCCCATCAATTCCATATCGCTGAATACATGGACTATTGCGACATGTGGACGCTGGATATCAATACCTCAACGAATCGTTATTCCATTTTCAACGAAGCAGAAGATAGGGTTACCTTAACGGATTCCTTTGCGTTCTTCCTGGAAAGATTTTTAGATAAAGGAATCTTCGAAGGCCTTTGCGATTGGCGAACAGAAAGTACAAATTAATCCATTAACGGTTATAGATAACAAACTCTACTCTACGGTTCAATGCTTTAGAGGCTTCGTTGTCATTCTTCACCAACGGTTGCTTGTCACTCATGGCAATGGCTGTCAGTTTATCCGGTGCTATTCCTTTGTCTATCAAATAATCGATCACAATTTGTGCGCGTTGCATCGATACGGTTTTATTGCCTGCGCTGCTGCCTACATTATCCGTATGTCCGATGACTTCCAAGTGTATCGCCGGATTGCCCTGCAGTAAGATGACCAGATCATCCAGGTAAGCTTTGGATTCATCGTTTAAAGAAGCTTCGTTGAAACCAAACTTAAAATCATGTTTGAGTTTGAAAGATTTGGCCAGATAGATGGAATCCCGATCTGAATCGACTTCTTGTTTTTCTTCTCTGGAAGAAGAAGAAGGACTCTTTTTCTCCAGGAAATAAAAATCACGTACCTCACCCATACTGGTATATTGATCAGGTGTTTTTGCTTTTGTTTTCTTTCCTATGAATCTTTTGTAGGTGAACAAAAATTCCGGTACATCATTCGGCCGACGGTAAGATTCGTTCGAATAAATTCCAAAGTCATAAGCAAAACCAACGGTAAAGTTTGGCTGATGCACCTGTACTTCCGCAGTGATCGCATTGTTGACCCGGTAACCGGCCTTTACATCCATACTTCCTTTCATGGGTTGTGACGCATCAAAATAATACGTGGCTCGCGGACCGATATGAAAAGTATTCTTATTGTTCTCCCGGTAATAAAGCATTTCACCCTGCAACAAGATTTTCCCAATTTCCATCAAAGCCAAACTACCATGCGCAGTCAGCTTAAGGGGTACGACATCTCTGGCATCGGTAAATGAAACATCCGGTTGATTCACATTAAAAGCAGCCAGACCAAATTTTGCAACTTGTCTGTGATGCACGTCTTCTTTGTAATAAACAAAACCCAGTGCTAAGGAAAAATAATCTTTGCTTCCATCTGCCAATGTTTCGCCTGTGCCCATGGAAGGCACAAACCCTGCTGTATTCGTCCATTGATTGCTGGTTGTCAATCCTCCCATAGAAACACTGCGCTGAAAATATCCCGCCTGCAGACCCATCCCTACATAGTGACGCAAGGCAACCGGAAGATTGTAAGCGTATAACGCTGAGACACCTTGTGTACGAAAAGCAAGACCGCCTTTCACTTCATCGTTCAATACCGATAAACCCCAACCTCCCCATCGTTTTGTTTTTTTCGCATCCAGCAAAGGCATCGAAAATGAAGCTGCCGTAGTATTATACTTCAACGATTCGGTCAGCGTCTGACTACGGTGAATGACCGAAACACTTATATCACTGGAAGAAGCCACCAATGCCGGATTGATATAAAAAGGGGCATCCTTATACTGGGAATAATTGATGTTTTGTGCAAATACCGGAGTGAAGGTAAAAGCGATACTCAGTGCTACAATGAATTTATACATGACTTATATTTTTTGCTGCATGACCACATGCACTTATCTAATCAATTTTACAATACCTCTTTTCTGACCTTTGCAATGCAAAGCATCTCCATCAAAGAATTCCCCTTCCACTGTCCAGACGTAATTGCCTGACTCGACCGGCTGGCCATCAAATCGACCGTCCCATGCTTGTTCCAGATCGCTGGAGTGGAACAACATCCTGCCCCACCGGTCGTAGACTTTCAAGGAAATGTTTTTCACACCAAAACCATGGGCGCGGAAATTATTGTTTACATCATCGCCATTCGGAGTAAATAAAGCAGGCACAAACAATTCTGATCTCACCGTTACCATTACAGTATCTGTATTCAGGCATCCGTTAAGGTCTTTGCCCTGCACTCTGTAAGCGGTGCTTCGGTTGGGAGAAACAAGCGGTTGTAACGATGTTGCATCTGTAAATAATTCCTGAGGAAACCACTCGTATGTATCCGCGCCAGCGACAGAAAGTGTGACGGATTGTTCTGCACCAATGATTACATCTTCGCCTGCATAAACAGTTGGCAAGGGATTGACCGTAATGGTAATGACCGATGAACCTGCTATGCACTCCCCTGCTTTTACCTGCAAGGTATAGGTTGTGGTTTCTAAAGGAGATGCGGTTGGATTAGAACTCCATACATCATTCAATCCCAATGCAGGAGACCAATGGTAGCTGTATGGCAATGTGCTGCCGCTTGCTGTAGGATTACCTCCTATAACAACAGAACTACCGGTACACACCGGACGATTCTCACCGGCATTTACAATCGTAGAAGGATTCAGGTATACCCAAACTGTGTCTCTGTTTTCACAATTGTTTTGATCCTTTACCAAGACGATGTATTTTGTATTTGTAAGCGGTGAAGCCAAAGGCGCCGCTGCATCCGTCGCCGAAAGGGATTGAGAAGGATTCCATAAAAAAGTAAGTCCCGATGTACTTTGCATAGCGTCACCAATAGTTGCCGATGCTTCTGCACAAATCAATTGATCTTCTCCGGCATCGGCAACAGGAAGATTGAAAGCCGTCAAACCAATGGTATCGTAACTGACACATCTATTGTTACTGAATACCTCAACCCATAGCTTATCGTTTTGTTCCAGTTTCAAAGAAAGATCAAATTGATTTTTTAAGAGTACACCTTTCTGCTGGCTATACCAATTGACAGAATCTGTTGCCGTACCCGCTGTCCATGACAATTCGAGTCCTTTACATCCTTGTTTATCTGACCCAATGTTTGCAACAGGTTGACCGTAAAGTCCCACATGCACCGTATCCCGGCCGATGCAGCCATTCTTATTTTGTACACGCACGACCAGATCCTGTTCTTTCGTTACAGCAGGATGGTATAAGGCCCCGGTAAAAAGAACAGTTTCTTCTGTTCCTCTTTCATACCAAACAACAGGCGATTCAGCAGAGGTGGCTTGCAGTTCCACTTCCTTCAGCAAGCAATTCTTTTTATCCTCACCAGCATTTACAACAGGCAAGGGTAAAACATCTACTGCCAAGGTATCATAAAGGATACAACCCAAAGGTTTCATTACTTTGGCAACCAACGTATCTTTTATCTTTAATGTATGATGGAGTTGAAGACCTGTACCTACCTGATTTTTATTCACGACAGAATACCAGCTTACCTGATCGGATGGTTCTCCTGCCTGCAAGACCAGCGAAGTATTCAAACATACTTTTGGCAGGCCACTTATTTTGACCGGTGCGCAGGAAACGGCTATTGCTTCATTAGAAAAAGCGGAAGCTCCGTAAGCCGCATCAATGGCTTGCACTCCCCAGTAATAAGTGCCTTGTGCCAATTTGGGAACCACTAAATAAGTGTGTTCCACAGATCCTGTACCTTTTATTTTACGCAAACCATTAGCGATATTGGCTAAAGGATTCAACACATCTGTTGCGCCTGCAGTGGATCCTATGTATACGGAATAAGTTAGCCCGTTAACTGTCGTTTCCGGATCTGCAGCGGCGTCCCACGACAATACAATAGAATCTGCATAAGCGGTAGATTTTAAATGGGAAGGTGCAGAAGGTAAAGTATTGGTACTACTCACCTCATGTGTATAGAGACTGGTGAAGGGTACGCCGGAATAACCGGATAACAATAAATCCAAACGGTTATCTTTATTGTAATCTACCCAATGCACAAGGCCTTGTGAAGCGCCAGGTAATGGAATCGAAGAATCTACAAAACTGGTACCTGCTACATTGTTAAAAACCGAAGCCACCAAATTTGTTTTATCAAACCCAAAGAATGCAAGATCAGTAAATCCATCGTTGTTGTAATCTCCCCAGGTACCCGCTCCTTCTGATAATCCAGGGAACGATTGCAATAAAGTAAATCCTGCACCGGCATTGTTCAGATACACTGCGGTGTGGTTATTACTACCGGAACTACTGCCTGTTATAAACAAATCCGTATAACCATCATTGTTTATGTCCGCGGAGGACATGCTACCGGAGCGCAAGGCAGGTAACGTAGTCGTGGCCTTAACAAAGGTAAAAGATCCTTTATTGACATACAGCTCCATCACACGTTGATTGTTGCCATTCAAACCAGAAATCAATAGATCTGAAAAGCTATCGTTGTTGACATCGAAAACCAATACATCGCCATAGCTTGTTCCAACCAGCGGTGACGTCTGCAAAGTAAATGTGCCGTTTGCATTGTTGCGATACAGGAGTGTTACACTTTGGTTCTGATGGTTTAATCCGTTGATCAACACATCGGGTTTACCATCGTTGTTGAGGTCCGTAAACACACAACCTCCATAAGCCACACCTTCAAATGAGGCAGCTTCTATAGTAAAAACAGCATTGCCTTCATTTTTATATAACCTGGTAACTTTAGCATTACCAGCATCTACACCAGTCAGCAATAAATCCATTTTACCGTCCTGGTTATAATCGTTAACAGCCATGTCTCCATCCGAAATAGCGATTAAGCCGATGCCGCTGTTTGAAAAACTGCCGTTGTTGTTATTGATAAACACACCCGCTTGTTTCGTTCCTGCAGCATTGATTCCTGAAAGTGCCACATCCAGCCATCCGTCGTTATTAAAATCTGCCCAGACAGAACTGCTCCTCCCCAGGTCTGGCAAGCCGTCGGTAGTGTTCAAGGCCAACTGCGCATGTACACTATAAGGTGTCCAGATGGCAAGAAATAAAATAGTGATACAGCGATACATAATAAATTTATCTAACAAGGATTTTAAAGGTTTGGGTATCATCGTTTGTTTCTACAATCAACCAATACAAACCGGAGGGATAACCTTCAATAGATAAGTCGGCATCCAGTTGATCAATTTTGTATGCTTGTTCTTCCGTCAATACTTTTCCATACAGATCCAATACGCGCAAGTGAATGTCTCCCCTTTCATATAGACTCACACTGCAACGGAAATCTCCCTCGTTCGGATTAGGGAATACGAGCAACTCTTTGATGCCCTTTTCATGGTAACCTAAATCGTCATCGTTATCATCGATGTTTTCTTTAGGATGTATGGTAATGGTTTTCGCTTGTTGTGATTGACAGCTGCCCAGATGCGAAGTCAATGTGATGGTATAACTTCCTTCGTTTAGAAAAACCAGTTCGTTGTAGGAGCCGATCTGGCTTAAGCTTACAGCATGGTTACGGTCAAATTCCCAAACCAACAGATCCGGAGGAGGAAGAGAAATATTCACACAAACTACCGTGTCACCAATAAAAGCTTCTTTGGGAATCAGAAATTCTGCCTTGAGCAAATCGTTGGAATAAATAACATTAAAATCTGCATGTGCCTCACAAGCCGAAAGGTCTGTAGCCTGGACACTGTAACTACCCGCCTGATTCAAGGTGACGGTGGAAGCCAAACTGCTAAATCCATTTGTTGAAGACCAATTGTGCTGTGTCCACAAAGGCAAACTGATAGTTACAGTCTGGCCCTGACAGATATGATACGTTGTGTCTTCAATTCCCATTTTATGTTGTGCAGGTCCGTTGAGTGCAATCACTTGCTCCAATAAACAGTTATTGGCATCTCTTAATGCAAGCTGATAGTTTCCTGCGCAGGCATTTGTGATCGTGTTGCTAAGCGAAGAATTATTCTGCCAACTGTAATTATAGAGGCCTGTGCCTCCTGACGGCGATACGGTCAATTGACCGTTGCACAAACCGTAACAAGTAGGGCTATTTTCCTGTATAGAAGAAAGCGCTAAAGCATCCGGACTAGGCACCACAAAAGACTTTGAAACCTGGCACTGGTTAGCGTCTTCTACTATCACAGAACGCAGACCTGCTGCTAAAGTCGTGACCGTAGAAGTTGTAATTCCATTATCCCATACAATAGTGTAAGGAGCTTGTACGGTTGTAACAGACACTTCAGCGCGTCCGTTGGCTTCACCAAAACATTTTACACCTTGAATACTGATCACATCAAAAATAATATCGTTGGTATTGATGATGCTAACCGGCAATTGGGCCGCACAGGAATGATCATCCGTAACATGAAAAACATACTGTCCGGCAGTAAGACCACCAATGTTCAGTTGAGTTCCGAGGACTTGGTCATTATTATTCTTCCATGAAAAACTATAAGGGCCAGAACCGCCGGTAACATGAACCGCTGCAGCACCGGTAGATTGTTTACACAATGTATTTTGCTGACTTGCCAATAAAGCTTGTAAAATGGAAGGTTCTGAGATGGATACTGGTAAGCTCGTTGCGCAGGCATTGGAATCTTTAACACTCACGGTATAACCAGCTGCACTTAAGGCGTACCGGTTTGTGCCAGCTTTCCATGTTGTACCGTTGTCGAGTGACAAAGCGTAAGGCAGTGTCCCACCATTGACATGCAACTCAAAATTACCATCAGCTAATCCATAACAGGAAACATTCTTCACCGTAGCGATTGAAGCAGATAAGACTGCGGGTTCATGAATGTTGACATCCAATGTATCGATACATCCCTTATTGTCTTTTACAAAATAGCGGTAGATGCCCGGATTAAGATTCTCATAAATTGTTTGGTCGATCCCCAATTGATTCATAGTGTTACCATACAAATAAGCAGCTTCCTGCCATCCGCCTTGTGCCTGGAGGATCAAGGTACCGTTATTGTTTCCGTTACAGGTAATTTGCGTTACAGAAGCTTCCAACATCAACGCTTGCGCAGGACCTTCGATCTGAAAATTATAATTGCCGCTGTAATAAGCACAGCCGTTGACATCACTCACTTCAAATGTATACAAGCCTTCCTTTAACTGTTGAATACTTATAGTTTGGTTTTCATTTATGCCTTGATCAGTTTGCAATGTATTGTCCTGATGACGCCACACAATTTGATACGGTTGCAGTCCGCCCGAAATACTCAATGCCGCAGACCCATCGGCATCAGATTTACAGGTGATGTCCGTAGTTGTCAGCTGTGCAGTGACCTGATTGTTGGTAGCGATGAGTAAAGGCTCTGTATGTAAACAACCCACTTGATCTGCTACCTGCACAGTGTATGAGCCTGCAATCAATGCATCGAAATCAACCGGATTACCAACTCTTGCTTGCTGCTCCGGATAAGGAAAAGGTAAACGGCTTCGGTCTCCTAAATAAGTAATCTGATAATTATATACTGTGCCTATCCCTCCAACAGATTGCAAGTGAAGATCACCGGTGGCTTGTCCTGCGCAGTCCGGTTTCTCTATGACTGTTTGAGTTTGATCGATTGACACTGCGTTAGGTTCAAGAAGCGTGAAGTTTCCGTTGACAGCACAACCTTCTTCATCTAAAATTTGAAAACTATAATTACCGGCAGCAAGGTTATTGAAGACGACTCCTTCAGCAGTAGAATGGCTGATGCCATGCTGCACACTCGAAAGCAATGTCATGGTTTGCGGATAAGAGCCTCCCTGGCTAAAGACAGTAACTGATGCATTTTGATCGCCATGACATTTCAACTGATAACCTGAAATATCGGCCTTGGTAATACCAGACACAACCAATTCTTCAGGCTCTGTCAGGAGTTGCTGTTTAATCAATGAACAGTTATTGACATCTATGATGCTAACCGTATAATTTCCCTCTTTCAAATCGGAGAAACTCACAGCCGATGCATTCGTACTTATATGGCTCAAGGGATTGCCAGATGGAGAAATAGAATAGCTATAAGGAAATGTTCCTCCTTCGGCTGTTGCCGTTAATACACCGTTACTTGCGCCATGACAACTGACTTGGTAACCATCGCCAAATTGTTGTGCAGACAAAGCCAGGTCCAAGGGAGCCGGAGCCAGTAAACGAATCAGTGTATCTTTTTGGCAAGCGCCGTTGTGATCACTAATGCTAAAAAAATAATCTCCCGCCTGAAAAGCGGAAAAGTTTATCGTTTCACTCTGGTTATTGATCAATTGATCAGGCCTTCCGGAAATGCTGATGCGATGAGGATATACACCACCCTCGGAAGAAAAACTCACTGCACCGTCTGAAGAAGAAGCGCAGCTTACTTCGCTCCCATGATAATTACTTAAAACCGGATGAAACATCAAAGGAGCTGGCTGTGCTAAAGCAAGCGTCGTACTAGCCTGACAGTTTGGAGTGCCATCACTCACTGTCAACTGATAATTACCTGCAGGCATATCAGAAAAAACAACTACTGAACCATTCAGTGTTTTTATAAACCCTGAAGTTAGATTCAATGCCTGAAAATGATACAGACCGACGGGATTTCCACCTGAAGCAGAAGCCTTGAGTTCACCTGTGCTTTCCCCGAAACATACTATACTTTCAGCAATTGAAAACTCAGTGATCTCTATGGGTAATGGTTCAGTAATATTTACAGAACTATTCCATCTGCAGAGCGGAGCATTCTTATCTCTGATGGCGATGGAATAATTCCCTGCTGTGAGATTAGTGAATACATTAGAAGCCTGAAATACCAGTCCATCCTTACTGTATTCAAAACCAACACCTGCTGCTCCTGATGCTGTCAGAATGAAATAACCGTTGCTTCCACCGGCACAAGTGACCGGATGCAAATCGTCACTCTGAACCTGACCACTAATAGCTGGATTTATACCCACATTCACCTGTTGTGCAACGGTGCACAAATTTGCGTCGCGTACAATCACCTGATGATTACCGCCAGCCAAAGCACTGATCGTGTAACCATTGCCCGGTACCACATTAAAGGGACCGCCATCCCACTGCACAGCGTAAGGCGCCGTACCACCTGACACAGTTGCCGCAATTTTCCCATTACTTTGTCCGGCACAGGAAACATTGCTTGCGACCAACGACTGGAAGTGCACTACATTTACAGGTGCATTCAAAGCAATGACTCCACTCGTCACAGGCTGTGCACAGCCTTGTACTTTCACCTGATAATTGCCCGCAGGTAAATTAGTAAATGTATAATTTCTATTGGGCTGACTTATTGTGACAGGAACAAAACCGCCCTCACCTGTAATGGTATAAGTAAAAGGTGCTTTATCATTGAGAACTGAAACCGCTATCGATCCAACTCCTCCAGTACAGAAGACCGGTACAGACACAGAGGCAGACTGTATAGCCAAAGGCTGTGGGTCTGTTACCTGTTGCAAAAAAGCCGTCGCGCTTACACAATTGCCGCCAACACCTTCCACCAGAATTTCCCAAGTGGCTGCTGTAATTGGCGCGTTACCGCCAGCCGGTGTATTGTTAAAAACAACAGGTAATGTTGCAGACTCCACATTGTATACAAAATTATTTGATTGATTAGTAATTGTGTAACGCAATAATCCGGACAGCGCAAAGGCTGAGCCATCTGCATTCTTCAATTGCGATACCACAATTGATCCATCGTTTCCTCCAATGCAAGAAGGCGAAACCGCTTGCGAAACAATAGAGGAAGGAGCATTATTCTGGAACGACACCAAACCAGGAGGACTCACCCTATCGTCAAGGCAAGCAGGTGGATCAAAAATAGAAAAAAGAGGTTTGGTTGCCTTCAGCCTGATTTGGAAAGTATTTCCATTTATTCCATCACCTATGGCATCGTTAAATATCTGTTTGCTTATCGTAGCAGTTGTAGTAAAAAAATCACCCGAGAATCCAAACCACGGGCCACTCACCGACCTTGATACCTGAAGCGAATAACTTTCTTGTGCTCTTTTTACATATTCTATTTTTACCGTACTCTCACAAATATTATCTAAATGCATTCCATTCACTCCGACAGGTGTGGTCAATGCGGGTGAAATAAGTGTTAAGTTTATATTAAGACCGACATCCACAATACCTGTGGTAGTGGTTGTAGCAATCTCGCCACATGAAAAATAAGGTATATTAAGTGTAGCAGTATTTTCAAAAATCCAACATACACAGGAAACTACCTCATACCGGACTTTCCAAGTATACTGATGAGGATCATCGTTTGTTTTTATATCAAACATCATAGGTGAACCGACCAGAGGCAGATCGGCGTGTATTTTATTATCTTCCACTGTCCAAACTACAATCCTCTCGCCCACGCAGCATCCATGACCTGTAACATGGAGTCGTAATGTAAACTGTTGTGCCTGTAGATCATTCCAGGAAAGGAGACTCAGTACAACAATACAGAAAACAAGTTTTATGAAACGTTTACAGTCAATCATAATCTTAATAGTTAACGACCACTTCTTTACTAAATGGAGATAAAGCTCCGCTCACAAATTTTGCTTGCAAACGGTATTTGTAAATGGTATTGGTTTTCAAATCTTCATCGCTGAATAAACTAGCGGTGCCCACTAACTCTTTATACAATACTAAATCTTCATTTTCCAGCGCGCGATAAATCAAATACTTGTAAACGCCCTGTTCTCCATAGGCCCAGGAGATATTTATTTTGTTATTCGTTCGATCTGCTTTTGCTGAGACTTCTTTTATTTCTGATTGCTTACTGATGATTGCTCTCTGACACAGGGCCGGTCTGGAAGGTAAAGATTCAAGGCCCGAACGATCTACAGCAATCAAGGTATAAGCATAAAGTTCCCCGGGAGCAGACAAGGAATCCAGAAAGGTTGTGATGGAATCAGACGCCTTCGCAGTCAAAATAGGTCTCCAGGCAGATTCCGTAGAAGCTCTTCGGTAAATAACATATTTACTTACATCCTCACTACTGCTTTCAAACCATTTCAAATGAATGCCCAGATCATCTGTATAGATCTGCTCTACCTGCGGTGACGTGGGAGGAATAACATCAGGACGTTCTATTTTTATTGCCTGAGAAAAAACGGAGGCATTAAAATGACCATCTACTGCTACGGCTTTGTAGTATACATTTTTGGTCAAGGTTTTTATTTCCACCGTATCTATAAATGCATTTTCCACTACCGGTTCGGAAGTTATTTGTTCGTATTCCTTATCCGCAAAATTAGACCGGTATATTCTGTAGCCCGCTACATCCTTTTCACTGTTTTTATCCCAGCTTAAAGAGACAATACCCAGAGAATCAATTTTACCCTTTACATGTCGCGGCGCCGTAGGTGGAATGCTGTCTTCCAGCATAGCCAGTGAGGGCATGGAACTCGTTTCATTGCCGTGACGATCATATGCTACAATCGTGTAATAATTGCTGTTCAAGGGATGAGAATCAAATGCTATGGAATCCAGGGCTAAAATATTGGAATGAATTTCTTTTACTTCTCCTTTTATCTTGCCAGCTCTTTTCAATTTAAAACCTTGTATACTGTCTCTGCCTTCTTTTGGGAAATACCATTGTATCATCATTCTTCCATCTTTGCCCAGTTTTGTTTTTACAATATGAGGAGCATACTTCAATTTGGGAATACAAACAATCGATACGGTATCTGATGAAGGACTTGTTTCTCCAAAAGGATTTATTCCTTTGACACGGTATACATACTTCTTATTATACACCTGTACAGAATCTGTCTTGAAAATATAATCCGGATATTCTCCATTTTCCTTTAAAGGATTCACAATGGGCAAATCAGTTACAGAGTGAAATGTTTTTCCATTGTCTTCTGATTTTTCTAAAATAAAACTGTTGTAAAAATCCTGAAAGCGTTTCCCTTCCCAGCTCAACATCACCGATGCACCTTCCCTTTCTGCCTTCAATCCGGCAGGAGCAGGCAATGGGAAATAGTTATCCAAACTGAGGTATACAAATCCTGTATCAATGTTCAATAGCTTTTGAGGCACTAAAGAAGAAATAGTGTACAGGTATTTTTCCCCCTTTTTAACGTCATGATCTTCATAGAGCAAACCCGAAGCTAATGCAATCTCTTTGGATTGATCGGCAGCGAACGTTGCAAACAAATGTCTTTGCTCCAGTTCTTTTGTTTTAGTCAATGCCTTTGAAATGCTGGAAGAGAAATTTTCTGTCACTTCAAAAGATTCCCCATAGATGGCTTGAGCAGCTACCAGGGCATACTCATTTTTTTCGCCTAAAGGCTCCCATTGCTCGAGAGGTAAGGGTTTAAACACATCCGTATAAACTTTCTTTTCCGGAACATTCAATACTTTACCGTCTCTCAAAATAGTATAGCGTTCCAATTTCATTCCATACGTATTGAGGTATTGCCAGGCCGCAGGACTACTGGGTGCCCACCTCAAGATGACATAATCAGGTTGTGCCCGGCCAAGCATTTGTAATTTATCCAACGTTAACTGCTGCGCTTTTAATTCAGTAGATAAAAACAACGATGCTACAAACAGTAAATACAATATCCTTTTCATGCGTTATGAGTTTCCTATTTAAAAGGATTATAAATGGTATAAGATCTTCGCGTAGTGACCTTATCAATTCCTGGCAAAGTATAAGCGATATCTACCTGGTAGTTACCTTGTGTAACCACAGGGAATGTTGTTTCCAAAATTTTTCTTCTTCGTTCCGTCAATACAGGATTCTGATAAGTAAAGTACTTCGCCGTTTTGGATTGCAGGTCGTAATAATCTGCTTTCATGTAATAAGGAAGCTCATACATAAAGGCGGCGGATAACGTATTATTGGACGGTGCCCCAATTGACCAATCTATTTCTGAAGCCAGCCTTCCCAAGTCAGGGAATTGAGTAATGTAAGTGGCCCTCACCGGAGGAATACCCAAACTTAAATCACGCGCTTCCAGTCTCGCAGCCGGCACGGTTAACGATGGATAATCTTCATATACCAGTGGATACACGAGGTTATTGTAATAACGATTATCACTCAGGTTAGCAACTATAGAAATTAATGCTTTGCTTCCCTCGCTTGCACTCAACTCTGCCTGTTCAAAATATTCCTTGGCTGTAATATTGGTTCCTAAAATATGAATGCCTTGTCCCCTGCTATCGGGCTTGATCCATCCTGAAGAGATATTCATGTGATCAAGTTTTTCGTTAAACGTATTGTATTTACTCGTCCGCACGTAAGAGGAATAAATGACTTGCTCCTGCAAAGTCAAAATATTGCCTTCCGCTTTTCTGGATGTAATTTGTGTACCCGTTGATACACCGTCTACTTTAACGTCTTTAGCAACTGATGTCACATTTCGATCCACTGCACCTGCATGTCCATCCTTAGGTATACTTACGATCTGAAAAGAGAATACCTGTTCGTTGGTCAATTTTTCCGGTAAAGAGAAATTCAACTGAGCCGCAGAATAATTAAAATCAAACCATATACTTTGTCCGCTTGACGAAACGAAGCGTCCTTTCTGAACCCACACATCTGGTAAGTTAAACAGATAGGCTTGTCCTTTCTTTAGTTTCAAATATCCTTGTTGTGATTCGTTTGGATAAAAATTCAATTGATTGGCCACCGGATAACTATACGCCACGTTATTGCGCGGAATATGATCGGGCGCTTCTCCTGTGCTGAAGGACGCGGCCATGGCTTCTGAAACTGCTTCACCACTTAACTTTACCGTTTGCCAGCTGCCATTGATCTTTTCTTCAAAGACAATTTTGACTTCCGCGATTAATTCCTTCTTAGGCGGTAACACTTCCAGGTTGTCATACACAACGACTGTTTTATCATTGTTCCATTTTAAATTGGCCTGACAAATTTCCGTACCATTTTTTACTACAAACTTATCTAATCTGATTCTGAACGTCTTTCTGATATCGTCAACATCTACCATCTCAAATTCCTTGTCGATCTCGAAATTAAAGACAGCCTGTGGTGAAGTGAATACATCTATGTCTGTGCCTCCCTGCATAGGTGTCAGATCTGCAATCACAGACAATCCTTCCAGCACACTGCCATCTACTACCTGGCATTTATCGCCAATCTCCAATTCAAACTTGCAATGTCCTTTAACCAAACCTCCCAATACGCTGAAGTATCCGCCAACCGTGCCTTTCATCCATACCGGATTAGGAAGTTTAGCTTGCAATACAACAGCAGCACCAACCCTGAGAATTTCTACTTTCTTAGTTTTTAAAAACAGTTTCACTTTGATCCCAATCTTTCCTTCTACAAAAGCATAGGTCTGACCGTTTGCGTACCAGCCATTAATACCCAATTTTGAAGTACTTCCTTTGCAATGCACATCGTTGCCATATTTTTTCAACATGACATCAAACCCGGCTCCCATAGAAAAGCGTCCATAGAACATCAGAAATTTCTGATCTCCCGTATCAAAAATAAAACTGCCGCCAAATGCTAATCCTTTGCCGGTACCCAATGCATTTTCATCGCGCATATAATCGAGATCTACATTGCCCAATATTCTCGATACTTGCGCTGGTGGGGGTGGACTACCAGGTATTTGATCTCCGGTCATGAAATAACCATCCATGGTCATCATACCCAATACACTCAATCCTACTCTTCTATCAGGAGTTCCGATGTAAATAAACCATTCTTCTCTGCTGTAATGCACAACAGACCAGCCTGCCAAACCATCGGGTCCAATACCTTTTAACACATTGTATACGTTGACGTACATTTCCATTTCACCGTGCAGCACATCGTTTTCAAAATCATAATATTGAAAAAGATGTCCGCTGATCATCGCCTCTTTTCCTGGTGGTCTTAAACCTGAAGTGGCATGAATGTCGCCGGGCTCAGCGTTTCCATAACTGTCTTTATGCTGACTCATTTCCTCTACCTGAGTAGCCATCTCTTTCATGTCGCCCAGTTGCTGATCCAACAACACATAACCATTTCCTAAAAGAGAGATTCTTCGCAAGCCACCGCCTTTGTTGAAAGACATTTCAACTGTAACATCTCCGTTGAACGTCTCTTTGGAAGAAGTCAGACCAATTTGTACCGTGGCTTTAAATCCATAGCGCACTTCCTTGTTTGGTTTGTAAATCACCCCGGACAAAGATTTTCCAGGACTCATTTTTTCGTCTCTGGAAAAACCAACTTGTTCCATGTTGTGGTACATGCCACCGCCGAAACCATAGAAGGCCAGAAAACCACAGAAAGGAATACCATTAGGAAGCCCAACAAATGCATCCGCATACCAATAGCGGTAATCCGCCACTTTCCCAAAAATTACCGTACCATTGAGAACGAAGCCTGGCTCAAAGGTCATCTCTACGGTGCCGTTATAGCCTTTTCCATAAATGGCATCGTCTTCGAAAATCTTAATTCTTCCGGTAAGGTGAAAAGAACCGCCGTCGACATCTATGCCTACTTCGCTGATTGCAATGCCGTCGTACTTCCATCTTTTGACTAAAGGGCTCATCACCGCTTTGATGTCGAACGTAGCGTCACCCTTAAACGCGCCATCGTCCTGACCTGTCAGGTGTACACCGATGTTGAAAGAGATGACTGCTTTGTCGTCTCCATTTTTCTTGAAGCCAATTCTGCTGATGGAAACTGGAAAATCCTTGAGCGTATGCTCCAGTTTTTCAGAACCAAATGAAAAAGCCTTCGCATCAAGATAAGGGGGCTCAGTCATGACAAGCAGCTCTTCAAACTTGATATCGAACAGCGACATGCCGTCAGCCTGCATCTTCACATCCATGCTGCCTGAGAGAACGGCCTTGGGTTTAAATTTCCCGTTGCTGACCTGAACATCCAGGTAGGAACCTTTTTCTAATACCACTTTTGCTTTCCACAGATCGAAATTCAATACGTCCAATGATTGAACATTAAAAACATAAGATGTTCCGGGATTGATGATGGCTTTGTATTTAAAAGGCTTGTCTTTATCGCCGACAGGTAAAACAATGTTTCCTTTGAAACCCGCACCTGTCAGGCTATTGGAAAGAAATGACAGACTCAAGGAATCCAATGAATAATCCCATCCATTCATATCCCCCTGTTCTAAAAGAAACAAGTTCGATACGCCAACGCTGCCAGAAAAACCTGAGTTGTCAATCAATACATGTTGACCATTAAAAGCGATACGGTTTGTTTCTCCTTTTTTCTTAAACTCAGCCGGTAAAACGACCTTCAGGTCTTCCATGTAAAATCCCCGCCATAATTTTTTATCGTTTCCAATAAACTGGGGAGAAGTGTAATTATGAGGAAACTGAATACTTTCAGGTGTATATAAATCACTGAAATCAAATACGATGTTGGTCGTATGAAACTCTACTCCCTTCAATGAAGGCAAACTAAACGGTTGAAAGTTTACACCCACTACAAGATTGCTCCAATCTGAAATGGTGGTTTCAAAATGTCCTGTAACATTTCCGTTGCCTTCTACCGGCACGAACCAGTTCCTGGAAAAATTGATATCCGCTACAAGATTCGCTTGCTTGAATCCATTGCAATCCCAAATGGCAGAGGTCTTATCCGTACCGCCTCGTATGATCATTTGCGATTCTTTTCCGAACAGTTCAAAAGCAATGTCGTTTACCAAAAAAATTCTGGCATCTCCCGTGATGCCGGCGTTTTTACTCAAGCGAATATGATCTCCTCTCAACACCAGTTTCTTATCCGACTGAGGAATGGGGATACACATGTATACGGTGATGTAGGCATAGGTCGGTGTAATTACCAAACTATCTATCAGAATGGCATAGTCTTCTTTCGACCCTTCACTTACAAGACCAATCGGAAGATCTATGAGTGATGAAGCATCCAGGTACTTGACAAAACGATTTTCCGCTTTGACTTTCTCCATGAGTTCTTCCGCTCTTTTATTATGATAGATCTGATCGGCAGTTAGTGGTTTCGGTTCATCGAAAACAGAATAAACTTGTTGGGGTCCGAACAAAAACTCTTCGTTGAATGCATCAAACTGTCTAAGTCTTTCAGCAGAAGAAATAGCGGCACCGGTTTCCAACGGCGACAACTGTTCGGCAACATCTACCCGTCCCGTATCAGGATATAGACCTGCCCTGCCATCTGCATAAGAAGAAGTGCAGACCGTAAAGAGAACAGCTAAAAAGAAAAGATACTTTTTCATTGACATTTTTTTATACTTCTTCCTGGTTACCGGTACCTATGTATTCAAACGATTCTTGCCAAAAAATTTCTGCTTCGTTACCAGATCTTCTGGCTACGATATGAAGTTGTTTTTCATCGTACTTTCCTTCACATAAAATGCTGTCACCAACAAAAGGATCTGCGATATAAAATTGAATTTCAGATGCTGTAAGCCATGTGATTTCACCTTTGTACTTAAAATCATTCGTTGTAAAAGGCAAAGACCAAGATTTATCAGAACCGAAAAACCCTACTTTATTATCCGGGTAATAAAAGCAAATATGCTTATAATAAGAATCAGGCACCTCCACTCCACCGTGTTCTTCGGTGAGGTGTGTAGGAGACATTGAACAATATATTCCTCTTTTGATCATCTTATAATTCTTAATATTTCCAGGCGGTCCACTGCAACTTACTGAGATCTATTTCAGTCAAGTCAATCGTAGTACCGTCTTTAAACTTTACTTTTGTGATACCTCTATCTCTTAAATACCGGACTTCTTTGGCAAGGCCAGAAGGTTTGTTGGTAAAAATAATTTGGCCTTTATCAAATTCACTCAGCAGCTCGTACTTGCGCGGATCCGACACAAAAACAATTTCCACTTCTTCCTTGTTCTTGATCACTTGCTCCAGGTAGTCTACATTAAAGTCGTCAAAGAAATCATTTTCCTTATTATACATACCCTTCGGAATATTGAGAATACAAATGCTTCCGGGTCTTGGAGTGAAGCTTTCTTCCGCAAAGGCATAATTTTTCAATACGCTTAATTCCTCCAGGATATCATTCGTTCCAATCTCTCCTGACACACCAAACACATGGTTAGGATTGTACTTTCCTAAAATAAAATTCATCTTTTCGCTGGACAACTTAATCGTTTCACCATGAATCGTTATGGTAGAACTACCACCAGGCAAGCCATGAATCGTTTTTAGATTTTGAATAAGTGTTTCATAATTTCCTTTAATAAAGCTTGCTTCATCTATTCCATAACCCAGAAACTTCGGCTCACTGCCCAACTCTATAAAAAGAACTTGTTGTGTTTTAGTATTGTGTTTGACATAGTACTTGCCATCCTTGCTGATGTAATGGTTGACATCAAGGCTGGTGTTTCTCCAAAAATCCCCGGCTTTCATCGGGTTTTGTTTATTACCCAATGGTCTGAATAAGGTGGCGATAGATTTTAATTCCAATAAATTTTCACCACCGTTAATTACTTTGCCTGCCTGTGCCGTAAGCCCTGCAGATGATAAAATAGAGCCATATTGCTTTACCCAATCGTCACCCTTTAAAGCTTTCCCTTCTCTGTCTATTTTTTCTTTCAGTGCCAGCACATAGCGAACTTCTTCACTTTGATTGGCCAATACTTTTAACTCGGTCTCATGTTTCGTTACAGCTGCTACATAATTGGCTAAATTCTTTGCTCGTGTACTTTGCGCAATTTGATAGACGGTTAACCCGTGAGACAAAAACGTTTGAATGTCGCTGTAGGCTTTAACAATGTCGTTATAATTTTTTCCATCTATTCCAAGGGTAATAGAGACACTGGCTACAGAAGCTACTTTATCGGATAACTCAATGCCGTAAATAATTTTTTGTGCCAGTGAAGGAGCATAGGTCAATTTGGATATGGGTAAAGCTATCGTTAACAAATTTCCCGCGAGCGAAAATGATTCGCCCACGTTATCGTTAAATTCCTTCTCTTGCGCATACAATAAATGCAGCGCAGGGACAATAGTAATTTCATCGGTTAAAGATGCCTTGTCTGTGAGTAAGGATAAATCAGAACGGTTCACAAAACCGATGAGATCAAAAGGATCTAAAAATATGGCCGGTTCCTTTTCCCAATTTGCTACGCAGAATTCTCCCATCTGTACGGTCGTGCCTCCCTGCCCAAACGTACCGCTAACTGGCACACAGCTCTGGCTTCTCACCACAGATTTAGTCAGTCGGAGCTTACCGTCAGACTGCAGTTCTACTTCATAGGTATTGGTATTAACGGGCGCTGTTTTAAGCAGCTTTAAAGCATAACTTTTATCCCAAACGAGGATGTGATCTGCTTTGCTTTCATCCGTCAATAATTCCTTTTCCTTTGCATTAAAATCGTTGAAGTAACCAAGCTGCCTGTTAATGATGATGGTAAAAGAAGTATAGCCCGATTCTCCAAAAAATTTGCGCGAAACAGCTTTCGTAATGAACTGGAGCGTGGTTTGTGCAGCTCCGTGTGATGTATTGATATATGTAAACCAACTGTCAATATTTACAGCATCGATACGCTCCAAAACAAGTAGAGCATTCTTCTCTGCATTCAATACTTTATTGTAGACTGTAATACCTCCTGTCGCTATACCTGATGATTCATCCGAACCCAACAATACTCTGATGACATGCGCCCTTAATGGATCATCGAATCGATTCATCAAATTCTTGTCCGATAACTGATCCAGGTATTGACTGACTTCCATCTTGCTGTTGCTCGCGGCAAGCTTTTTCATCAGGTCATCCAATTCCCTGGCATCAATCTTATCTTTTGTGTAAGCCTGAGTTCTTACGCGTATGCATTTGATCAGCTGATTCAAATTACTCTCAGGGCTATTTGTCCACGTCGACTGACTCACCAAAGCATCCAACTCTTTCAGGTACGATTCTGTATCGGAGAATCCATAAGCTGTAGAGTGGTATACTGTAACTTTCTTGCCTTTGTAAGTTTGATCTTTATCTTGTCCGTACTTTACTTCAAACTCTACCAGTGAACAAAAAACGGCAGGTCCATCTGCTATAGCCGCCTGCTGAGCCGTAATCTGTTCTATGATTTTTTTTGCTTCCTGTGCTACATAAGATTTGGAAATAGACTCTATCGTTTTTCTGTTCTTTGACCAATCCAATACCTTGGTCACATCATTAGCCGCATCAGGCACCGTTTGATAATCGACGAGTGAAAGTCCATTGATCAGAATGACATACACTTTTACATCGTCCTTCTTGGTCAATTGATTGATAGAAACCAGTTGCGCGTCGTACTCTGTTAAAGAGCCATGGAGCATACCATCTTCTGATGCACTTCCAGAAAATTGTTTAATGTATTTTACTTCATCTGATAATTGCTGTCTGATCTCATGTGCAATAACATTCGAATCCTCAGGACAGCTGGCATGCTTTGCATAAGGCACAGCCAGCATAGCATTGCTTTCCAAAAAAGGAAAACAAATGAACCATGCCATCCATACTAGTTTATACCAATGCTTCATAGGTCTTACAGAGAATCTATTAATTTCAATACTGCGGCAGCAATATCCTCTGCCATTTTATCCTTGGACAAATCATTAGCTTTGCTTGCAATCATATAGTCCTGCATGTTCTTTCCATTGATGGAGAGACGCGCAGCTAATGCTTGCAACTGTTCTTCGTTCTGATTTTCCTGAGTAAATACTTGCAAAATTTTCAACCTGTTGTATTCTGTTTCCTGCGCCTTATACAATTTGAAACGATCGTTATCAATCCCCTCCTGTTTTAATGTTATGATCTCTTCACTAATGGATAGTACAGGATTTGAGAAAGAAACAGGAGGAACATAGGTATTGGTTAATACGCTCGTACGTTGAGCAGCCAGCCCGTTCTCCAGGTTAGACACTCTTATGTCTATTCTTTCTTTCATGAGTGGCAGTGGAAAAAAATCTCCCTTTTCTCTCAATTGGCGCAAGGCTTCTTTCAATGCATCAGTCGTTTCTGCAGGTAAAGCATTTGCTGTTGTTGATCCGTCCGTGGTTGCACCTTCTCCAGTGGAAGAACCTGCTTGTGTACTGCCTCCTGTAATAATCTGCGTATTTCCTTGTGAGTCAACCAGCGTTGCCTCCTGACCTTTCTCTACAACGGTTACATTTCCATGTTCATCTGTAATTACGGTAGCACCGCTGCCATTGAGCGTAATCACCGGATGATCTGTGGTGATGACGATGACAGTTCCTGTTTCTCCGGTACCGGGATTACCTGAATTGCCATTGCCTCCATTGCTGTTTGTTCCATTGTCAGTAATAGTAGTAGTAGGAACAGGTGTTTTAGGAGTCCACACCAAATTGCTGTTTGTCGATTTTATACTGACTACATTTCCGCTGATCACTTTGTGATCTTCGTTTACTTTAATGTCCTTGAACTCTACTTTCAATCCGGCCAGCTGAAACCAAGGAATATAAGCGACACCCCGGCCACTGAAAGTTCCATTACCTGTGCTCGAAACTTCTATCAAAGCAATCTTAAAGTTGCTAGATTCTATGAATTCACCGGGCATAAGCGAACTGACCAATGTTTGTTTAGAAACATCGATCGTTTCAGGAGTAGTACCGCAGGCAAATTTCTTCTCCTCTAACTTTTTAGTTCTGATGGTATAATTCTTTACGGTCTCATTGGCTACTATACCGCAATAGCCGACCACCTGAATCAGGTATTCCGTATCCGGACGTAAGCTGGAAATGGTATACTCCGGTACCATGCTGCTTTTTTCAAACCAGGCGGCGCTGTCTCTATTTTCTTTGTAGCGTAAGGTAAAGGAAGTATGTGCAGGTAAAGAAACCCAACTCGCTTTCACAGTGGTTGGATTGATCGACTCTAAATGAATGGCATCAGGAGTCAAGCATTGATCACCATAAGTAAAAGTAAAGACTTCACTGTATCCGTTATTCTTAAACAAATCCAATTCATCCAATCCTGCTATGGCCTTCGCACGCACTCTGAAAGCATACTGCTGTCCGGGAATCAAGGGTGTTTCTGCGATGCTGTAATATATACTCGTACTGTGTGTGGTCGCCGTAAAAATAGGCGGCGAGGTAGCCATGGCGTTGTTAGGATTTTGATTGGCAGAGCGAACTTCTACCAATTCAAAAGCGTACTCCGTTGTAAAAGCGGCATTGGGAGATCCCGTATGACGAGGACTCCAGTTGAAAATCACCAGCTGCGGATCGAGGATTTTAATCTTCTCTCCGTTTCTCGGGTAATTAATGATCGGAGGATCATTCAATACCATCCAGGCAGCAGAGCATCCGGCGTTTGACACTTTTTTATTCTGATTGTATTCCCATACTTCTACGCAAATGCGGTACAAGCCTTCGGGCAAAGCTCCTTTACGCTCAAACTCTCTGCGATCAAATCCCTGGAAGTTTAAATTGGCGGCTTCGAAATATGGCGCCAGGTCAGCGCCGGTAAGCCGTTCAGGAAAACCAGACTGCAGGTAAATCGGTTTAGGATTGAATTCCGGTTTGGTCGTAATGGAAATATTTTTTCCTTCTATCGTAATTTTAAGTTTAACACTGAGCTCAAATCGGATCGGATCATTGAACAACACATTGACCGCCAGTTTATCTGAATTCATGTAATCAGAAAGATGAAGAGAATACGGTGGAATGATTACCGTGGAAACCTGCACAGGATAAGTTTGCGCAAACGCCGTCACTACTGATAAAAGCAGAGGAAGCGTGAGGGCTATTATATATCTTAAACTTACTATCCTTTTCATTTTCGGATCAAAAATTATAACTGTAACTCAGATTGCCGGTATACTCCGTAAACGCTTGCGATCCGGCAGCCTTTTTGCTGTTGCGATTCAAGACCACTAGACTGGCACTGATGTTATGACTTTTCTTAACGGAGTAACTTCCGCCTACACGGACGCTGGCCACCGTACCTACCAACTCACTGTTGGTGTAAGAGCTATTGTAAGAACCGGAAATGTTTGTTCTCATTTTTTTATCGAAGAACGTTTTTTGAAAACCCAGTGTAGGTCCGAGTGTTTGTGTATTCAATGCCGCCATCCTGTTTTCATTATAATTGAAAGCAACAGACACCGCAGCATTACTCGGCACAATGTGGATGGTATAACTGGAGTTGAGGTTGTAAAACTGTGAGCCACTTGGCTGCGCCCTTCCACCCTGCTCTTCCGATGCTTTCTGATAAGCGACGTTCAGGTTGATACTTTGACGATACTTTTCTTTAGGCTTAAAAACATAGTTCACATTCACATTTGAGTTTTGTGAGAGCTGCGTGTAATTCAAGGTATCCAGGTTATCATAAGGCGTCAATTGATTGATGTTCACAAATTGCGACCGGATCACCGTATTGGTTTGAAAACTGGAATAAGCGCCGGTAAAGCTGATGCGCTCAGAAGGCGCATAACCAACGTTAACAGAACCCACGAATCGTTTCATGGTACTCATTTTACTGTCGTCAATGTTATCTCTTTGTACACCGGCATTCCCTGCCAGATTCAATTTTCCTTTCCATAAAGCTTTGGTCATGTTGAGGGTAAAATTCTCCAAATCACTATTGAAATAATACGCTCCCAATGTTCTGTACTCCGGCTCTACTCGTTCGTAGCCGAAACCAATCGTATAACTTTTCCCTAAATAAGAGATGCTGGATTTGAAGGCGTTGTAAAAGCTGGAAGACACATTCGGTTTATAGATCAAACTTGTATAGGAGAAAACGTTTGATTGTTCTGGCTTTGCCTCAGCTGCTCTGGTATCTCTGGTCATCGCGCTGTTCGCTATTTCTGCCTGCACTGCTATTTTTTTGAAAAAAGTCTGACTGCCTGCAATACTCAGCACGAGATTTTCCTGAGGCTTTAGTTCCTCCGGAAGTGCAAGTGTATTGATGGATTGGACCTGGTCTTTCGCATGAAAGAGAATGACATCGAGTGTACGGCTTTCATCTTTATAGCCTGCCTTGAAACCATAACCCATCCGTTGAAAAGCAGCGGTCTGTGCGTTGTTGTTGAGGGTATCGACTTCTACCGCTTTTTGTAATCTGCCGTACATGGCACTGAATTTAAAATGCCCCTCTGGTGTCAGGTCAAGCCCGACTCCTTTGAAGATGTGACCGTTTAAAGTATAAGGAGAAAAGGTCATACTGGTGTATCCAATATGTGCCGTGGCCCACTTATAATGCGGATGAATGCTGTATTGATTGAAGGGTTGCTGGAAAGAACTGTTTTGATTGGAATAAGTAAAAGACACCGGCACCACCCAGCCGTATAGATCTACATTCAAATTACCGGTCAGAAAATAAGTATAAGGATCTCTTCGGGCATCGATGCCTTGGGCGGTGTAAAAGATATTGCTCAGGTTTATGCCTCCTGAAATTTTCAAAGGATCTTTCTTTCCGATTTGTTCCAGGTCTTGCGCTTGCAGTTCTATAGCAGTAAGGCTTGTCAGTCCGAAAACTGTCAACCAAACACAATAAGAAAACAAGACCTTCTGAACTTTCATACACCCAATCCCTGGCAAAACTTTCACTAGATAGCGGCTTCTCTTGCCAAAAGCATTGTAGTATGTTGATAAACGCTTAACTGTATAAAAATAAATCAGCCCTTCCATTACAGCAGACACTCTCCATGTTGGCACATGTAAAAATGTACGAACACTGCTCAGAACAAACTTGGTCCAAACGGAAAAACAACTCCCATACACGATAATTAATCCCAAAAACTGTTCGATTAAAAATGAAAAAATCAAAGCAAGCCCTTCCATAAAAACGACGGTATTTCTTACAAAAGACTAAATCAAAGTTAAAGGAAAACAGGCTGTACACGGCTGTTAATGAGTTAACGGCAACAAAATATGAGCCTGCGGTAAACGGATCATACTATTCTGTCGACAGCATTTTGTTTTCTAAACTACCACTAGACAGGACTCCTAAAACCTAGTATGCTGTAGTTTTGCAGGTTAACGTATTTGATACGCGTAAAAAATCTTTTAACTTGGATCAAACCCTTTCATAGAGGAAGGGTTGTTCACATCATCAGGTATATGAATTTAAAAACGCTCTTCGCATTTTTCGTTGTTCTAACAAGCTCCATAAACAGCTTTGCACAGGAACTTTACCAACCTCGTCAAATCAAACAAGCCTACGACAGACAAACGCGTTCACTGGACGGCAAGCCCGGCAACAACTATTGGCAGAACACAGCAAAGTATGACATCGCTCTCACCGTAACTCCTCCTGACCGCAGGGTGAAAGGAACGGAAACGATTACGTATACCAATAACAGTTCCGATACATTGAAGAGCATCGTCTTTCGTCTGATATTGAACAGTCACACCGCACAAGCCGTGAGACAATGGCCAGTATCTTCCGCTTACCTGACATCAGGTGTTCACATTGACCGTTACGCCGAAAACAAAGTCGTACAAAGCTGGGAAGAAGGAGACAAAGACAAAACCACTTTCCGTGTCATCCCATTAGCAACACCACTTGCTCCTAAGTCTTCCGTGCAATTATCTTTTGACTGGCACTACGACCTTTCCATAGAAAGCGACCGCGAAGGCGCCATAGACAGCACCACTTATTTTCTGGCTTACTTCTACCCTCGCGTAGGTGTCTATGACGACTACAACGGTTGGGACATGACCCACTTTCCGGAGTCGATAGAATTTTACAATGACTTCGGGGATTATAACCTGGCAGTAACTGTTCCGAAAAACTACATCGTATGGAGTACAGGCGATTTGCAAAATACCCATGAAGTGCTGCAGCCTGTTTATGCCAAACGATTGAAGCAATCCATGACTTCCGATGCCGTGGTAAAAATAGCGGACCTAAAAGATGTCGCAGCAAAAAACATTACCCGACAACAAACCAACACCTGGAAATGGAAAGCAAACAACGTTTCCGACCTGGCCCTGGCCATCAGCAATACCTATGTGTGGGATGCTTCGAGCGTAATCGTAGACGATGCCACAAAACGTCGTGCGAGTGTGCAAGCGGCATATGCAGATACTTCTGCTGACTTCCATCAGATGGTCGGTTTCGGGCGACATGCACTGGATTGGTTTTCACACAATTGGCCGGGCATTCCTTATCCTTACGCTAAAACAACCGTCGTACAAGGCTTCGCCGACATGGAATATCCGATGATGGTGAACGACAATACACAAAGTGATGCAGACTTCGCACGTTTTGTAGTCGAACATGAAATTGCACATACCTGGTTTCCTTTTTACATGGGCATCAACGAAACCCGTTACGGCTTCATGGACGAAGGCTGGGCCACAGCACTCGAATATTTAATTGGTACGGCAGACATGGGCAAAGCCAAAGAAGATTCTTTGTTCAAAATGTTCCGTGTGAACCGTTGGGCAAAAAATCCCATCGCAGAATCGGATTTGCCGATCATCACACCAACAAGTTCCATGACCGGCCCTTCTCTCCGCAACAACGAATACGGCAAGGCGGCATTGGGTTACTTAGCCGTCAAACAATTGCTCGGCGACGAAGGCTTCAAAAAAGGCTTGCATACCTTCATGGAACGCTGGAACGGCAAGCACCCTACGCCCTGGGATATGTTTTATAGTTTCAATGATGGCTCAGGTAAGAACTTGAATTGGTTTTGGAACAACTGGTATTTTAGTAACAACTATATTGATTTGACACTAACGTCAGTAGAAACTTCTTCTCCGAAGACTATAGTTAAAATAAAAAATAAGGGAGGCTTCGCTATTCCTTTCACCCTCCTAGTGACTTATGCTGATGGAACCAAACAAGAGTTTTATAACTCACCTACTGTTTGGGAAAGAAATCAGAAAGAGATCTCATTGCCTTTGCCTACAAAAGAAGCACCGGTAGCGGTTGTGATCGCTGGAGGGATTTATGTGGATGCGAATGAGGGAGATAATAATTGGAAGAAGTAACCATCCAACAGTAAAAAAATGACAGGAGAGATAACCGCTAAATACTTAATAGTGGATACTTTTAAAATTGAGGGACGCGGGATAGTGTTCGCTGGTTATATTACAGAAGGCTTAGTTTCCCCTGGTGACACCATAGAATTCATAGCATTCGATCGATTAAGAAAAAGAAAAATTACTGGTGTAGAAGGAATAAGAAAATCACAGCCTGATAAAGTTAATACCGGATTACTCATTAAATGTAATAGCAACGCCGAAATTGATGAACTCAGAAATTGGCAACCAAGCAATCATTTGGCAATTATCTATAAATAGCAATCTAATCCCTAACCTATGGCAATCTCAAACTTATGACTTCTTAGGAGGAATAAGTCTCAGGCTTGCTAGCCTCTTATTACTATAGTATAATAAAGAATGATGAAATCATTACTACTTATTATTTCCTTGCTTGTGTTAATTACAAAGAGCTCTGAGCCTCTTGATCAATTTGCAAAAAAAACACCAATGGGATGGTCTACCTCTACTAAAAAAAACAAACTTTATATTTCAAAAGATTCACTTATAAGTATACAATACTGCCATTACGGTGTCCAAGTCAATCCTCCAATAGTAAAGCACCAATACATTGTAACCATAGAATACTCCAAAAGACTAAGTCAAGAGGAAATTAAAACAAGGCAATTTCTTCAAGACAGTATTTTAGATAGCTACGACAAAAAAAATGTTAAAAAAACTACCAAAACAAATATGGCTGCCTATGAAGATTTTGACAACAAGCGTCAGAAAACAGATTCATTACGGGTGCCCTTTTTATCTGATGATCAATACAGCTATTTCCTGATGGATAATTTTCCTTATGGACATTGCTATATAGATGAAAGAGTAAGAAGTGAAATTGATTCTCTGCTTCTTAAATTGAGAAAGTAAAAGAAGAAGAAGAAGAATATAGAACTTGACATTGATATAGTAACAAATAACTCCGAAGAACTTATTTCAGGGATTATTTTGTTGAAGACAAAGGTAATATCAAAAAGCATAGTCAGTGCGAGAGATCATGCAGGGCTTTCAGGTTTTGTTAAGCTAGCTGAGAATTGATCCCCGAGCTGCAAGCTCTATGTGACTTTAGCCACAAACAAATGCTTGCGCCCGCGAAAGCGACTTGAAAACTAATGCTATCCATTAAATTCCAATAAAGACGTTACACCAATGACAACAAAAAAGAAACTATCTCCACCAGAACAAAAAGAAATCCTTCACACCTTAAAAGAACGCTTCGACAAAAACACCAAGCGCCACAAAGGCATCGACTGGTCTAAAGTAGAAGCAAAGCTCGAAGCTAAAGCAGACAAACTCTGGTCGCTCTACGAGATGGAACGAACAGGCGGAGAACCGGATGTGGTGGGTCATGATAAAAAAACAGGTGAATACATTTTTTACGATTGTTCAGCCGAAAGTCCCAAAGAACGCAGAAGTGTTTGTTACGACCGTGAAGCATGGAATGCAAGGAAAGAAAACAAACCGAAAGACACCGCGCTCGATATGGCAGAAGCTATGGGTATCGAACTATTAACCGAAGAAGAATACAGAGCCTTGCAGGAACTGGGAAACTTCGATTTGAAAACATCGAGCTGGATTCAAACACCGGCTGCTGTTCGCAAACTCGGTGGCGCCCTCTTTTGTGATCGCCGTTATGATACCGTTTTTTTGTATCATAATGGTGCAGAATCTTATTATGCGTCCAGAGGATTTCGTGGTTCGCTGAGGGTTTAACATGCATTAAATGAAAATAAATTCTCCAATTTTAAGAATCACCTGGACTGTCTTGTGTTTTATTGCTGTTAGCTTTTTTGCCATGATCGCTTTTATGCAATACAATTGGCACAACGGCAATGAAACAGGATCGATGAATGTAATTATTGTTACGGCCTTTATGATAACCATTATTTCAAGGTTACTAAAGACTAAAATAATATTAATGATCTATATTATCATTTCTGATATTACATTGATCATCGTATCCAATCGTGGAATTATAAGTGGGAAATTTTGGATACAATTTTATCAACTCATTCAAAGTCCTGTGATAATTGTTTTTCTTCTTTCTTTCGGTATCTTATTTTCAGACTGGTACATTCGTTTTAAGCACTTTGAGAATCAAAACTGATACCTCCGTTGCCCTAAATAAATCCTCCTTCCTCCTGTATCTTTTTTACCCTTCCTGCTTATGGAATAGATCAGGAGGGAAAACTCCTCTATCTTTAACGGTTAACCCATTTATTATGCTCGTAACAAGACTATTTCAATTTATCATCTTCTGCTCTCTTCTTATTCCACAACAGATTTTTGCACAAGACAGTACGGCCATTACCATTGGTTATACACACTCGATCTACTCCAAACTCTTGAAGGAAAATCGCTCCTATTGGGTATACCTCCCGAAATCTTATCAGGACAAGGCATTTACCAGCAACAAGTATCCGGTGATGGTATTGCTGGATGGCGATACGCATTTCCATAGTGCGACTGGCGTTGTGCAGTTCTTAGCGGCTGATCATAAAATTCCTGAGATGATTGTTGTGGGTGTGTTGAATACAGATCGGACGCGGGACCTTACACCTACGCATACCGAACTAGATAACGATGGTAAAGTACAGCCTCAATTGAAAACCAGCGGCGGTGGAGATCGCTTCCTTGCTTTCTTAAGTGAAGAATTGCTTCCGCACATTGACTCCATGTATCGCACTTTGCCGTATCGTTTGATGGTTGGGCATTCTGCAGGCGGAAGTTTAGCCGCTCATGATTTTATCAGTGAAGAACCGATGTGTAACGCATACCTTGCCTTCGATCCAAACGTGGGCTGGGACAACAGCATTACCATACGACATTTAAAAGCACAACAGGTTTTCCCCAGAAAAAAAACAGGTCGCTTTTATCTTTCTCTGGCGCATAACACAGATGCTCCCCTGGATACAACTAACTTCCGCAAAGCCCAAGATCAATTTTGTGCCGAGTTGAAAACTGCCGGACTTCCTGATTCTTGTTTTAAAGCCGACTATTTTGAACAGGAGAATCACCGCTCTATTCCTTTGATCAGTCTCTACCATGGATTGCTTTTTACCTTTCACGGATTTTATCAAAAGAATCCTGAAAATTTAGACCTTGCCGGATTAAAAAAGCATTACGAACAAATTTCAAAACGATGGCAGGTTCAGTTTTTACCGGTGGAAAAAAATGTCAATGACCACGGTTATTACCATTTGTACACGACAAAGAATTTAAAAAAGGCACTGACTTATTTTACCTACAATACAGAATTGTATCCCTTATCTTTCAACGCCTGGGATAGTTTAGCGGAATACTACATGGTCAGTGGAGACCATAAAAAAGCCAAACTCTATTATCAAAAATCGCTGGATTTAAATCCAAAGAATGAAGGAGCGGTAAAGATGTTACAAAAATTAAAGTAACATTCATGAATAAATCTATGCTCTCTATCCTCTTCTGCTTGCTGTTTCACTTCAGTGATGGACAAACGATGCTTAGAATCGACGGCAGTAAAATTACGGGCAAACAACTGGAACATAAAATAAAAGACCTCATGAAGACGGCCGAGGTCTCCGGTGTTGCGATTGCTGTATTCAATGGCAATCAACCGGTGTATAGCAATGCTTTTGGGAAAGCCGATGTTCAAAAAAACACGCCTTTCCAAACTACTTCTCATCTATGCACCGCATCTTTTGCTAAAATGTTATTCGCTTACAACGTGATGCAATTGGTCGACGATAAAGTACTGGACCTGGACAAACCCTTGGTTGAATACCTGAACAAGCCGATCGATGGATACTACATTAACAATTGGATCGGTGGTTACCAGGATCTGAAAAATGATGCGCGTCATAAAAAAATAACCGCGCGCATGTGTCTGATGCATACCACAGGCATGCTGAATTGGCGATGGATGACAAGTGACAAAAAACTAGTTCTCCAATTCGAACCCGGCAGCCGTTACAGTTATTCCGGAGAAGGCATACGTTTTCTTCAATTCGTGATCGAACAAATTACCGGTACGACTTATGAAAGCATCGCACAGGAAAAAGTTTTCATTCCTTTAAAGATGACACATAGCAGTTTCATCTGGCAGCCGACATTTGAAACCAATTATTGTTATGCCCACGATGTAGAAGGCAAAGCGTACGAAGTGGCCAAATGGCCGGAAGCCAATGCCGCCGGTTCTATGAATACCACATTGGATGATTTCATCTTATTTTACACCGCATTGATCAACGGAAAAGGCCTGAGTAAAAAAAGTTTTGATGAAATGACTCAATTGCAAATTCGCATCAAATCCCAGAGGCAATTCGGTCCGCTATCGAAAGTTGACGGCAATGATCATGATGACATTCAACTGGGTTACGGACTGGGTGTCGGCGTAATCACAACACCCGCAGGCAAAGCATTCTTCAAAGAAGGGCACAACGATGGCATGGGACTTTATTCCATTTGTTATCCTGACAAAAAAATTGCTGTAGTCATCATGACCAATAACGACAATGGAGAAAGTATTTTTAAAGAATTGTTAGCCTATTCTATTGGGGATATTTATACCCCATGGAAATGGGAAAATTATATTCCTTATCATTAAAATAAATAGTAACAAAACACTTGCGTAAGTATAGGTATACAGACATATTTGTATACCTGCACTTACGCATTCTTATTTCATATCCTGTCTAATTTCAATAGTAAAATAATTTCAACATGACTACAGAACCAATCGTATTTGAACATACCTTTGACACACCTGTTGGCAAGGTATGGAAAGCGATCACCGATCCTAACGAAATGAAGAACTGGTATTTCAATCTGCCCGGATTCAAAGCCGAGCAAGGCTACCAGTTTCAATTTACAGGAGGAGAAGAAGGCGGAACGCAATTTCTACATTTGTGTGAAGTCACAGAAGTCATTCCAGGAAAAAAACTGACTTACAGCTGGCGTTACGATGGTTATCCGGGCAATTCATGGGTTACCTTTGAATTGTTTGACAAAGGTTCTCAAACGCTGCTGATCCTGAGTCATGCCGGACTGGAATCTTTTCCAGATCAACCGGAGTTTGCCATTGAAAATTTCATAGGCGGCTGGACTTATATCATTCACACCTCATTGAAAGAATATTTAGACAAAAAATAATACCATGAGTAAATACTTTCTGCACGGAAAATTAACAGCCAAACAAGGAAATGGCGAACAACTCTCTTCTATCCTGCTCCAGGCCGCTCAATTGATCTCATCGGTTAAAGGCTGTCAAATATATGTGATCAGCAAAGACTCCAAGGACAAAGAATCAACATGGATCACAGAAGTATGGGACAGCAAAGAGGATCATGATGATTCGCTGAAACTTGAAAATGTCAGAGCGCTGATCGGACAAGCCATGCCCATCATTGACGGCATGCCTCAAAAAGGTCAGGAACTGGAAGTACTCGGAGGATTGGGGATAAAATAATCCTTATATTGAAGCATGTCAAAGTTAAAAGAAATCCTTGCGAACTTAAGTTCACAAAAACTGGAAATTACTTTATCCGGTAAAGTCTATAACCTTCACGTCATCAATTGGGAAACCATTGTGGAAGAGCATGAAGAAGTCATGGAACAGCTAGAAGAGATGGACGATGAAGAAGCGGGTGAGTTTTTGTCTGACAATGAAACAGAACTCATACAAATCACCGAGTACTTCATGAACGATGCCTGCGATGAAAAAGTAGAAGACGATCAATGGCTGCCTATTGGCTTATTGGGTTTAAGTCACTCGCCTGACAGCTACGCAGAAACAGGACACAGTGGTTTGTTGCTGTTGGATAGGAGCAAAGGCAAACAAGACAATCCTCCTGTTATTCTATTCAAAGACAAGAAAGTACAACAGGTAGCGGCTTCATTAGAAGCACTCGATATCAAAGTACTATAGCATCCAGGAAGCGCTCACAGAGATCCTGTACGATTAGTGAAACATCATAAAGGCTATACAGCCACACAATTTGTAGACATTCTGTAGACGATCCATCGCAGGATGAAAATAAGCCGGCGATAGTTGCCGGCTTATTTTATTTCTTCTACTTTTAACCGCACAACATCTACGACTCGGATGAAACAACTCTCTTTTTTTATTCTTTGGTTAATTTTTCCATTTTTCATTTCTGCTCAAAGCACTCTGGAAGAAATAAAATTCAAAAATTTAGTCAGCCTTGATCCTCAGAAAGATTGTTATACGTTTAAAGCGAAGGACATGACAGTCTCTATTTGTAAAGGAGATGAAGCTTCGCAGCTTGCTGCTTATGGGCCCAAAGCCATTTGGTTCGGCAGAAATTATCCCACTGTAAAATACTCTGATCTTGTCGTCACGTTTTCAAAGCCTGTTACTTTCGTTGAGTTCAACATCAGTCATTTCAATAACGATGAAACAGGAGAAGAACAACTGGAAAAGTTTCGCTTTTTTGCCAGCGATAAAACAGAGCTAAACGGAATCATACAGTGGACAGCCAGTTCTGATAAGACAAGCTATGATCGTACCCAACAAATCATCAAAGGCGCAGAAGATGCTGCCGGAGCTGAAGCCAGCGGCAAACTGACCTTATCCAGCCCTACTCCTTTTACAAAAATCGTATTCCGGCAAACCGTCCTTTATGGCGAACCCAACGGTGTTCATTTTGATGAGAAGTTTTCCTTTTCAAGAGACACGGTGATTATTCCTCCTGAGAACACGGTCGATGATACCGTAAAAGATACGGCATCCTTAGTAGCAAAAGATAAAAAAACATCCGCTAAAACATCTGCTGTCAACGTCCCTTTTAAAAGATTAGCAGACCTTAAACCAGAGGAGAATTGCTACACCTTTGAATCCAGCGGTATGACCATCACCATTTGTAAAGGAACTCCTGCTTCTCAGCTTGCTGCTTTCGGCCCCAAAAAGATTTGGCTCGGCAGGAATGACCCCGATACAGATTACTCAGATGTTGTCATTACATTTTCAAAACCCATTGTTTCTCTGGACCTTCATGTCAGTCACTTTAACAATGATGCGTCATCAGGTGATGAACAACTCGAAAAATTCCGTTTTTTTGATGGCGATAAAAGTGAAATTAAAAACGGCATTATCAAATGGGCCGGTTCGTCCATGACGACGTACGATGCCGATAAACACATCATCAAAGGTACCGAAGGTGCCTGGGGACCTGAAGCCAACGGGAAACTTACTTTTTCAAGTTCTACGCCTTTCACTACCATTTCATTTCGGCAAACTGAACTTCGGGGATCACCTAACGGCGTGATCCTGGATGAAAAATTCACTTTTGTAAAGGATACCTTCATTGTTTCTCCTGTGGAAGCCATTGATAGCGTAAAGGCTGATGATGAAAAGCCAATCGCGCTTGTGCAAGAGCTGCAGAAAAAAGATACCGCCTCCATTTCTGTTAAACCAAAGGATACACCTGCAAAAAAGACAGTGCCCAAAAAAAATATTCCGGCTAAAAAAACGGTAAAGAAAACAACACCCGCACCGGTAACTGTTGCAAAGAAAACCATACCACCCAAAGAGTCTGTAAAACCAACAATCGTTAAAAAAGAAACACCCAAAAAAGTGGTCACACCAAAACTTGCTGTCAAGAAAAAGACAGTAACCAAACCACCCGTCAAACCGGATGTCGATACATTGATCACTTATAAACTTTCACAGATCAAACAATTGAAAGTGGGTGAAAAAATAAAACTGGAAAAAGTTTATTTCAAACAAAGTCTTCCGGAATTACTGCCAGATTCTTATCCTGAACTAGATACTCTGGCAGATATATTAAAACGTTACCCTACCTTAGAACTGGAACTTCAGGGTCATACAGACAACCAAGGTGTAGCGGTGCTGAATCAAAAACTTTCAGCGGAACGTGCCGAAGCCGTCAAGCAATATCTGATCTCTAAAGGAATAGCACCGACACGTCTGAGAGGCATCGGATTTGGCAGCAGCAGACCTTATACAGATAATGAAAGCGAAGAACATCGTCACAAAAACCGCAGAGTAGAATGCATGATTACCAAACGGTGATCATTTTCTTTCATTCTTTGGACAAAAGCATAAATATACTTATCATTAGTAATTCTTCGCTCGCTATGATGAACTCTCGCATTTCGCTCTTTGGCCGATCGGTCATTGCACTTTATTTATTTGCAGCGCCGCTTTTGCTGACAGCTGCTGATGTCTTTCATCATTACCATCATTTCATACTCTCTACCCTGGCCTTTAAAATGTCGCTGGTCACGTATGTGGTAGGGTCCTTCGGACTGGCTTATCTGTTTGAAAAAAAAGCGCTCTACTATGGACTGGCAGGTGCCGGGTTGGTTACATTGGGCGCCATCACCTTCTCTGCCATCTCTTCGGTGGATCTGTTTCAGGATATGCTTTCTCAGAGACACTTTAAAGACGAAGACATGCTGCACCTTAAAAATGCAATGGATACTTCCAAAATATTGAAGACCATTTACCTGCCCTCTATGTATGCCTTTCCTTTGGGCTTACTGGTATTGAGCATAGGAATCTACAAAGCAAAATTCACCAGACATTATATGGCCATTCTTCTGTGCGCAGGAGCCTTGCTGCATACCATAGCAAGAATACTTCCTAACTTTCAATTTCTATTCCTGTCGGAAGCGATCTTAACAGCTGCTTCATTGATGACAGGCATCTATATTCTCCGTTATGAAAATCTGGATAGATGATAATAGTTGTTAGTTGTTAGTTGTTAGTTGTTAGTTGTTAGTTGTTAGTTATAATTTTAATAGTGAGATGTCGAAAGAATTAATTGTAGAGAATAGCATTTCCATTGAGGCTTCGGCTTCGAAAGTCTGGAATGCATTGACCAATCCGGAACAAACTCAACAATACATGTTCGGTTGTGCGGCGCTTTCTGATTGGAAGGCAGGAAGTCCTTTGTTGTGGCAGGCGCATTACGAGGGAAAAGATGTTGTATTTGTCAAAGGATCCATTGTTAGTATTGAACCTCATAAACAATTGTCATATACTACTTTCGATCCACATTCTGCCATTGAAGACATTCCTCAAAACTACCTTACCGTCACATATCAACTGACAGAAGACAACAGTATCACGACTTTAAAAGTCACGCAAGGTAACTATGCAACAGTAGCTGAAGGAGAAAGACGTTATACAGAAGCGTATAATGGCGGTGAAGGATGGAACCCCATTTTGGTGGAGATTAAAAAATTGGTGGAAGAAAAACAGATGTAGCATTTAGTTGCCGAAGGGTCTCTCAGGGAGGATGCTGCGGGAAACTATATTATAAACTGATCACTGACACCGGCAACTAATTTTTCTTACGTTTCAACACCCGGAACAAAAACATACCATCCATTGTCTAACCTATTATGACCCCACAAGAAATCACCGTAAAAATGGCGCTCCAATCCTGGGACATTCAGGTCAGCAGAGCCTCCAGCTTATTTGATAGTTTAACGGATGAACAGCTTTGGCAGGAAATTGCACCCGGCAGAAATCGCGGTGTATACTTAGTCGGACATTTGATCGTTGTCAACGAAGGCCTCTTGAAAATATTCGGATTAGAAGAACGCTTGCATGCCGATTGGGACGATGCCTTTTTACGCAATCCCGATAAAGCCGGATTAGATTTTCCCTCCACTACTGTATTAAGACAAGCATGGACAGATGTACACGCAAAACTATCTGAGCATTTTAAAAATCTATCTGCAGATTCCTGGTTTCAACGCCATCAATCCATGACGGACGAAGACTTCGCCAAGGATCCTGCGCGTAATAAATTGAGTGTGTTGTTGAACAGAACGGCGCATATGGCTTATCATTTGGGGCAGGTAGCGCTGATTAAAAAGTAAAGAGGGACGAGGCAGGAGCTAGGAATAACGGATACGTACTTCCTAGCTCCTGGCTCGTCCCTTTTTTTTATTTCCCCTTCCTCTCAATCTCCCTCAAATTCTCCATCTTCTTATTTTTCAGGAAGCCATTGATGTCATACAAATGTTCTTTGATGCGTTTGTTGCCGAACTCGTATACTTTCGTTGCCAAACCGTCTAAGAAATCTCTATCGTGAGAAACCAGAATCAACGTGCCGTCAAAGGCTTGCAAGGCTTCTTTCAGAATGTCTTTTGTTTTAATATCCAGGTGATTGGTAGGTTCATCGAGAATCAATAGGTTTACCGGCTCGAGCAACAATTTGATCATGGCCAAACGTGTTTTCTCTCCTCCTGAAAGTACTTTTACTTTTCTTCCCGAAATTTCTCCGCCAAACATAAAGGCTCCTAAAATATCTCTGATCTTCGTACGCACGTCTCCCACAGCAATGTGATCGATGGTATCAAACACCGTCAACTCGCCGTCCAGCATGGCGGCCTGGTCTTGAGAGAAGTAGCCGATCATGGCATTATGTCCCAACTGTACTTTTCCTTCGTACTCAATTTCATTCATGATGGCTTTCACCAACGTGGATTTTCCTTCACCATTCTTGCCGACTAAAGCAATCTTTTCTCCTCTTTCAATCGTTACGGAAGCATTGGCAAATACAACATGATCACCATATTTCTTGGTTAAGTCTTCGATGATCACCGGGTAATTTCCGGAACGTGGTGCCGGAGGGAATTTCAAATTCAATGCAGAAGTATCTACTTCATCCACTTCTAATATTTCTAATTTCTCCAACATCTTCACACGAGATTGCACCTGAAGTGTTTTAGAATAAGTTCCTTTGAAACGTTCAATGAATTCCATGTTATCAGCAATCATGCGTTGTTGTTCTTCCACCGCTTTTTGCTGATGTTCACGGCGCTCCTTGCGCAACTGCAGGTATTGTGTATAGTTGACTTTATAATCAAAAATACGACCCATCGTCACTTCAATGGTACGATTGGTAATGGCATCCACAAATGCTCTATCATGTGAAATCACCATGACAGCTTTCGCACTGTTCAATAAAAAATCTTCCAGCCATTGGATCGATTCAATGTCCAGGTGATTGGTAGGTTCATCGAGTAAAATCAAATCCGGATCCTGCAAAAGAATCTTTGCCAATTCAATGCGCATTCTCCAACCGCCACTGAATTCGCTGGTTGCGCTTGAAGTCTTCTCTGACGAAACCCAAACCGAACAATGCTTTTTCTATTTTATCATCGAAGTTGATTTCTTCAATCGAATAATACTTTTCACCCAACTCAGAAACTTTTTCGATCAGTTTCATGTAATCGTCCGATTCGTAATCTGTTCGGGTTTCCAACTCATGATTGAGTTTTTCCATCTCTGCTTTCATGCCCAATACTTTGGCAAAAGCTTTGGATGTTTCTTCAAACACGGTACTGTTGTCAGACGTCAGCAAATGCTGCGGCAAGTAAGCAATGATGGCATCTGCCGGAGCAGAAATTTTTCCCGACGTGGGTTTCTCCGCACCCGCAATAATCTTCAGCAACGTCGATTTACCCGCGCCATTCTTACCCATCAGGGCGATCCTGTCTTTTTCATTGATGTTGAATGAAATATCACTGAAAAGCGTAGCGCCACTGAATGCTTTGCTTATACCGTCTACTGAAATCATAATTGGTGAAATGGGATGAAACTCAATTACAAAACTTGTACAAGTGCCGTTAAAAAACAAGTGATTGGTGAAATATCGTGAGGAATAAGTCTTCAGTAAGAATTAAGGGGAGTTGGATCTGCGAAATCAGTACGATAGTGAATAATTTAGGAGGTTGTTTAAAGCAGTTATGGAGCATTCGCATAAGGGCGTTTCCCTTCGGGCCGGGCTTTCGCCACTCGCTTCCCGAAACAAGCTTCATGGATCATTACGTCTAATTGTCGGGAGAGCTCAGACAATGGCTCAATCCCTAACGCAGCTCATTACTAATCAAACTTAGCCTGCGTTAGGGATCGAGAGGAAAGCCCGAAGCGCGTGGTTTTGTGCGGCTGGCGGACTTGGAGCGAGAGCCCGACCGCCACTAGTCAGATTGTTTTAAACATCCATTTATGATTGGCGGTAACGCCCCATTACCTGTCAACCTGCGATACCATCTTCTATCT
>Ga0247808_10000116_pt1 | contig 52617 bp, 48 predicted proteins | sample UWRJL089202R1_FD_179914 | JGI IMG/M metagenome (GOLD analysis project Ga0247808, IMG submission 179914) | Plant litter microbial communities from Arlington Agricultural Research Station in Wisconsin, United States - UWRJ-L089-202R-1 | ecosystem: Environmental > Terrestrial > Plant litter >...
ATCCGTCACCGGAAAACCCTCGTGCAACACCGCAAACGTCAACGGCACACCCGCCAACACCGACAACACCACCACAGACGCCGACATCCGCCGACCACGCAACCACGAACTGAGGGTCCCCACCCGTTATCCCCTCGTGTGTTGCCGGTCCGCTTGTAACCGAGGCCCGGCCGCAGGACCCGTGCCCGTCATCCGCTGCCGCGGGACGTTCAGCACAGGCTCCTGACCGGCTTCACGCTAGCACGCGAACGGGTGCCACTCCTATGGGGACTGCTCCCCATCGACGGCGCTGCCCGCATCGGTGTTGTTCGCGTCGGTTCCGACCGGTGCGCCGGACGCCGACAGCCTGGATTCCTCTGCGGCGCGGTCGAGGAGCACGACGTCGTCCAGGCTCACCAGCCGCGTCGCCACCGCGTACTCCACCAGGCGCGCGCGCCGGTTGGTGGCGAGGTGACCGGCGCCGCCGCGCAGACCGGCCACGCCGAGTTTGTCGAGCTTGCTGCACACGTTGTCGAGCTTGCGGTTGAAGGTCGTCATGCTCCAGCCGAGCCGGGCGGCGGCTTCGGCCGAGCTGGGGATGGCACCCCGGCCGGGGACGGCCTGGGTGAGGATACTCTCGGAAAGGGCCACGATGAGCAGGCGCTGGCTGGTGGTGAGGGTCACCGGCAGGATGGTGGTGGTTCCTCCCTCGTGGGAGGCCGACAGTGAGGTGTTGTAGAAGTCGTCCTCGGCGTGGATGGTGAAGTCGTAGGTGGAGGACCCGGCGCTGAACATGACGTGCATGGTCTGGAACACGATGGGCAGTTTGGCGCCCGGAGCCAGCCACGCCTGCACGGTCCCGGTGCTGTCCGAGACGGTGGCCGAGAGCAGGTTCCCCACGTTGGCGATCCACCACAGCCCGAAGTCCTCGTAGAGCCGGAGGAACGTGCGGTGCAGATACGGGTTGTCGTCGATGGTCAGATCGGATTCCCGGCCGATGGAGAACGGTGCGCCGGAGTCGACGGAGTACCACTCGCCGCAGAATTCCACACGCAGCGGTTTCACCACCACGGTCTCACCGGTTGCAGGCACGATTCGCCTCCGAGATCTTGCCGTCGGCGCGCTGCAGGTAGATGTCCACGCACACCGTCGATCCGGGCACGATGCCCTCGACGGTGATGTCCGCGGTCTTGCTCAGCGTGGGCTGGTCCGGGTTCTCGGCTCGGGCCCACCGGAAGACATCGCCCTTCTGCGGGCTGGGGTTGCTCACCGTGAAGGTCACCTGGGTGCCGTCCTCCGAGGTGGCGGTATCGTCCAGGACCGGGGCGGGGACGCCCGCGACGGCGTTGATGCCGGCGGGTTTCGCGGGCGCGGCGGACTGGGTGGGGGTCAGCGCGGACCCGTCGGCGCCGGTGAGGGTGACGGCCGTGGCCACGCCTCCGATCAGGAGGATGCCGACGACGATGGATCCGATCAGTATGAGCGGTCGCCGCCGGGCCGGGGGGTCGGTGGGCGGCTGGATGGCCTCCTCGACGGGTGCGACGGGAGTCGTCACGGGGGCGGGCGCCGGCCGGGACCCGCGCGGGCGCACGACGGTGCGTTCGCGTACCGGTTCGATGACCCGGGCGCCGCGGAGACGGGTGGCGTCGGCCCGGTCGGGTTCGACTGCCGCGGGCGGCGCGGTCGCCGGGGCAGGCGGAGCCACCGGACGTACGGGCGGCGCTGCGGGCGCCTGGGCGGAGATGGAGACGACCGACCGGGCCCGGGTCTCGTCGTCGCCGGCGGGCGCATCCGGTCGGGAATGCTGGGGTCCGGCGATGGTGGGGATGTCGATGCCGGTGGGCGCGTAGCCGAGTTCGAGTTCCACCCGCTGCAGGGCACGGGCGAAGTCCACGGCGGTGGCGAACCGGTCGTCCCGGCGGCTGGCCATGGCCTTGGCCAACACGGCGACCAGCGAGCTGGGCACGTCGTCCCGGCCGATGGGCGTGATGGCGCCGCGTTCGATGCGTCCGATCAGGTCGAGCGTGCCGTTGGACCGGCCGCGGATCTCGAACGGCGTCTGCCCGGCCAGCAGGGTGTGGATGGTGGCGGCCAGAGAGAACACGTCGCTGCGCACGTCGGGGCGCGGGTCGTCCTCGAACATCTCCGGCGGCGACCATGGCACGCTCATGCCCACCGACTGGCTTTCCCCGGTTCCGGTGGCCTCGGCGCCGGTCGGGAGGTTCCCGCCGGTGACGGTGTGCACGGGCAGTTCGTCGTCCAGGCTCGACGAGATACCGAAGTCGGTCAGCGCGGGCCAGCCGAAGTCGTTGGTGAGCACATTGGCCGGTTTGATGTCGCGGTGCAGGATTCCGGCCGCGTGCGCGGTGGCGACGGCGCCGGCCAGGCGCACGCCCGTGCGCAGGGCGTCGTCGACAGGGAATCGTTCCCGCTTGTATCGTTCGGCCATGCTCGGGCCCGAGCAGTGCTCCATGACGAAGTACGGCCGGCCGTCACCGGCGACGTCGGCGTGATAGATCGTGACGATATACGGATGCGTCGACAGCTGCGCCATGAGGTTGGCCTCGTCGACGAACTGGGCCTGTGTGGAGGGGTTGAGCTGTTCGGTGAGCAGCACCTTCACCGCGACCCTGCGTCGCGGCAGGCGCTGCTGGTAGAGGAAGACGTCGGAGAACCCGCCGGAACCGAGGACCGAGACGAACTCGTAGCCGGGCAGCTCGGGGGCGACGGAGGGGGCGCGGCGCATCACTCCTGCCCGACCGTGATGGTGATGCCGCTGCCGAGGTCGACGACGGTTCCCACGATGACCGCGGTGGGTTCACCCTGCCGGAGTTTCTGCGGCGGTTTTCCGGGCAGCGCCACGAGGGTGCCGTTGCGGGAGTGAAGGTCGGTCACGACGACGGTGTCGCCTTCGACGGTGAAGTGCACGTGGTTGCGGGAGACGTCCTGGTCGGCGCCGCCCAGGCTGACGAGGCGGGGCACGAGTCCGCCGGACATCTGGCTGACGCTGGGTGCCCGGCCGATGCGGATCGGCTGGCTCAGTGGTTCCCGCACACCGCTGGGCAGCACAAGGTAGAGCCTCGGGGACTCTGCGGCGGCGGGGGCTGCCTCCGGGCGGCGCCGGGAGCCGCGTAGCTTCTGCAGGTCTCCGCTCATGACGGTGTGACCGTCGTGGTCTCCCGCCAGTTCCTCGTCAGCGTCGGGCTGTGTGCGCGCCGGGGCGGCGCCCGGCCCGGCTGCGGGACCGGCGTCGTCGCTCGTCTCGCTATCGGGTCGCACAGCGGCCTGTTCGACACCGCGCATGACCGTGGCGCCGAACAAATGGTCATAGCCGCCGAGGTCGGCGGCAGAATCGGCGCCGGGCGCCCCGCCCGCGCGGCCCGGAGCGGAGTCCGCGGGAGCCGAGACGGCAGCACCAGGGTCCACGGACACGATGTCGGTGATGGTCTGTTCGCTGGCGGGCTCGGCGATGTCGCTCCGCGGGACAGGCAGGGGTGCCGGAGCCGTCACCGGGGCGGGGGCGGGGGCGGCCGCGTCGGTCGGGCCCACCGGAACCGTGGCCGCGGAGCCGAGAACCGCGGGCGGCAGCACGATGCGGGCGGGCGGCGGCACGGCGGCCGCCGAGGCCGCCGCGGAGGCCGTCATCGGGGAGGCCGCGTCGACGGCCAGGCGCAGACGCCGGGTGCGCACCAGGCCCGCCACCAGCGGAAGCCCAGCGGCGAGCGGCAGAGGGGCCTGGTCGTCGGCAGCCGTGCCGTTTCCCGCCTCGGTCAGCGGGGTCGCCGTGACCGACGCGCTGGAAACGTCGGCGACGGACCGTTCCACCCAGGTGGAGATTCCCAGCCCGCCGATGGAGACCTCCCCGCCCGGGGTCTGTAGGACCACGACGATGTCACCGCGCACGAACACGCGCACCGTGGCCGGTACAGTCTGCTCCCATGCGAGCAGGGCGAACGGCGGGGTGCGGGAGAGTCCGCCGGAGGTGAGCTCGTCCAAGACCGTGCGGGCGCCGGCGTCGCCGGATCCCTCCGCGGTGAGACCCGCCCAGATGCGCAGGGCAGCGAGCACGTCGGCCGGCAGCAGCACCACGCGATCCCCCGTCGCCGCGGCCAGCCAGCCGCCCGAATCATCGTCGTCGTACGAAAGCACAGATCCCCCCATAGCCTTTCCTGTTCCTGCCTACTGCGGATTCGCGTCGCGTGGGCGCGTGTCTTCGAGGTGCTCGTGCAGACCGCTCGAACGCTCCCGGGTGACCCCGGAGTCCGGACCGGGGTCGCCCCAGGTGGATTCCACGATCACCACGGTGACGTTGTCCCGGCCGCCCTTGGCCAGAGCAGCCGCGACGAGCACGTCGGCCAGCGAACCGAGGTCTTCCGGCACGGTGTGCGAGGCCAGGAGCGCGGCGATCTCCGCCACGCTCAATTCCTTGGTGAGGCCGTCGGAGCAGATCAGGAAGCTGTGGCGTCCGGTCGCCGGCAGCAGCCAGACGTCAGCGTCGACGAATTCGTCGGCGCCGATGGCACGGGTGATGACGTTACGGTCCGGATGCTTCTCGGCGTCCGTCGCCTTGATCAGGCCGGCGTCGACCATCTCCTGCACGGCCGAGTGGTCGACGCTGAGCTGCTCGAGGGTGCGACCGTCCCAGGTGTAGATACGGGAGTCGCCGATGTTGAACGCCATCCAGTGGAAACCGACATCGTCACCGGCGTCCACGAAGGCCACGCCGGCCAGGGTGGTGCCGCTGACGGCGGTGCCGAAGTCGTCGGCCGAACTGAGGTCACGAACGGCGTCGTTCGAGGAGTGGATGGCGTCCAGGATACGTTCGGGAGTGGAGGGGATGTCCTGTTCGATGTGTTCGACGAAGACCCGGATGACGGTTTGGCTGGCGGCGTCTCCGTGGGCGTGGCCGCCCATGCCGTCTGCGACGAAGAAGACCGGCGACTGGGCCAGGTAGCTGTCCTCGTTCACTTTGCGCACGCGGCCGACATCACTGCCGGCGCTGAAGCTGAACTGCACACTCGAGTCCCCGAGAGTGATCGCACTCTCGCCATTCACCGCCATGTGCACTCCACGAATCGCGTCCTTGCTCCGAGCGAGCGCTCCACCCCGTCCGGGGGAAGTGGAGCTACCACCGTACCAATACCATCGGTCGGATCAGACGCGCGCTGACCGGGAGATTCCCGGCCGCGGCGCTCGGCCCGCGCTCACTGGCCGGTCGGCCCGCCCAGTTCTTGGCTGACACTCGCGCCGGCTCGGCGCGCGTCCCGCCGGGTCTTCATGAGACTGGCGATCGTGGCCACGGCCATCGACACGATGATGACGGCGAGCGAGGTCCAGGTGTCGATCTCCGGCGCCCACTCGAAGCCCTCGCCACCATTGAGGAACGGCACCTCATTGGTGTGCAGGGCGTGGAAGACGAGTTTGACGCCGATGAAGAACAGGATGAAGGCGATGCCGTACTTGAGGTACTCGAGGCGTTCGAGCAGGCCGCCGAGCAGGAAGTACAGCTGACGCAGGCCCATCAAGGCGAAGACGTTGGCCGTGAAGACGATGAACGGGCTCTGGGTGATGCCGAAGATCGCCGGGATCGAGTCGAGGGCGAAGATCAGATCCGTGGTGCCGATCGCGATCAAGACGATCAGCATCGGGGTGAAGAGCTTGCGGCCGTCGATGGTGGTGCGGATCTTCGAGCCGTCGAAGCTGGGCGAGATGCGGATGTGGCGACGCAGGTAGCGCACCAGGCCGTTCTCGGCGTCGTCATCGCCGCCTTCCTTGGCGAAGGCCTGGTGGATCGCCGTGTACAGCAGGAAGGCGCCGAAGATGTAGAAGATCCAGCTGAAGTTCTCGATCAGCTGGGCGCCGAGCAGGATGAAGATGCCGCGCAGCACGAGGGCGATGATGATGCCCACCATCAACACTTCCTGCTGGTACTTCCGCGGCACGGAGAATCTCGCCATGATGATGACGAAAACGAACAGGTTGTCGATCGACAGGCTGTACTCGGTGAGCCAGCCGGCCAGGAACTGCCCGGCATGTTCGCCGCCGCCGAAGATGAGCATCAAGAGCGCGAAGATCAGCGCCAGGCCGACGTAGAACACCACCCAGAGGGTCGCCTCGCGCACCGACGGCACGTGTGGGCGCTTGTAGACGATCAGTAGGTCGGCGACGAGGATCAGCGTCAGGATGACCAGCGAGGCCACCTCGAACACGATGGGCAGCTCAAGATTCACGAGAAAGGGGCCTTTCAGAATGCGGCGGGTGCTGGAGCCAGCGATAACCCGAAAGTCTCTCCCGTACCGGATGCCCGGTACCACCGCGGCCGGGACCAGCTCAGAGCGGTCCGTGTTGACGACCACGGCATAGGGCCCGCCCGAAGGGAGCCCACAGGGATACTCCCCTTCGACCCTCCGATCTTACCCGCGTGCGCCCACACCGGCTCGTCCCGGCTGTCAACCGGTCGAGGGATGGCCGGGCTCTGGGACCGGCGATAGTGTCTGGGCATGAACAGTGACGAATTGCGGCAATTCGCAACCAGGCGGCTCAAGGCGCGCCGCGACTTCTGGAACTATTGCGGCGTATGGCTGGGCGTCTCGATCATCGTCGTCGCCATCTGGCTTCTAGCCACCCCCGGTGCCTACTTCTGGCCCATCTTCCCGATCGGCGGCATGGGTATCGCCGCCTTCTTCATCGGTTTGGACGCTTACGGCCCCAATCGAAGATTCATCACTGAAGAGGACATCGACAACGAGGTGGCCCGCATCACCCGATCGAACCCGCGCGGCGGGCCGAACTGACCGCCGGCCGGGACGACAGAACCGGCCACCCCGTGGGGTGGCCGGCCGGTACTGCTGTATCGCTGGGTCCCTAGACGAGCCAGGTGTACTTCTGCACGATCGGCAGGGCCTTCCAGGTCTTACCGAAGCCCCAGGTGTCGCCGGCGGCGAAGACCGCGACAACGATCAGGGCCAGCGCGTAGATGATGTGGTAGTCGACGAGCGGGTTGGTGGAGGCGGCGCCGGCCGTGAAGGGCCATTCGGCCAGGTACATGAAGACCATGATGAGGCTGCCGGCGACGGCGCTGATGCGCAGGCCCACGCCGAGCATGACGGCCAGGCCGACCGCGATCATGCCGAGCATGAAGAGGAAGTCAACCAGCGGGCTGGCGATGCCCACGAAGAACGGCTGCAGCGGTCCGGTGACGCCGGGGCTGTTGAGGAAGCCCTGCGCCGGGGTTCCACCGTTCAGCCAGGCACGCTCGGACGGAGTGGAGAAGCCCAGGCCGAAGGTCTTGTCGAGGAAGGCCCACAGGAAGATGAACCCGGTGGCCAGTCGCAGCACCGCGAGGGTGCGACGCTGGAGCAGGGTGGTGCCGGTCGTCGCGGCGGGGGCGGTAACTGCTGCCCCGCGGGTGGTGGTGCTGGCCATGGGATGGTGTCCTTCGAGTTGTATCGGGATGCCGGTGCCGTCTGACACTGGACTGTGAGTTCTAGACTCCCAGCCATTTTTCAGCAACGACAGGGCCGAACGTCCCACTCCCGGATACAAAAAAGCCCGGCCCCCTTCGAAGAAGGAGACCGGGCGTTTGTGACCCCAACCGGATTCGAACCGGTGTTACCGCCGTGAGAGGGCGGTGTCCTAGGCCGCTAAACGATGGGGCCGTTTTTGCAACTTCACGAGTATGCCACATCCTGGATACTCAGTTCAAATCGAGTGGCGTGTCCGCGCGTCGCGCCGCGCACGTGCACGTATCCGCGGGGCCTGACAGAGTGCTGCACCGGGCTGCGGGTGCTCACAGGATGCGCGTGTCGCGCGTTGTCCACACCCCTGTTTGGGTATTAGCTCGGAACATGAAGTTGACCAAACTGGAGCACGCCGCACTCGTCCTCGAAGCCTCCGGGCAGAAGCTGTTCATCGACCCGGGGTCGTTCACCACAGCGCTCACCGAAACGGCCAATGCGGCGGCCGTGGTGATCACGCACGAGCATGCCGATCACTGGACGCCTGAACAGCTGAACCGGGTGACAGCCATGAACCCGGGCGTTCCCATCTACGGCCCCGCCGGCGTTGCCGCAGCCGCCGGCGATATCCCCGTGACTGTCGTGTCCGCCGGCGACACCGTCGAGGCGGGTCCGTTCACGCTCCGGTTCTTCGGGGAGAAGCACGCCGTCATCCACTCGTCGATACCGGTGATCGACAACGTGGGCGTGCTCGTCAACGACGAGCTGTTCTACCCGGGAGACTCGTTCACGATCCCAGAGGGTGTGAAGGTCAAGACCCTTGCCGTACCGGCCGGTGCACCATGGTTGAAGATCGCCGAGGTCATCGACTACGTGCTCGCGGTCAAGCCGCTGCGTAGCTTCCCCACCCATGAGATGGGTCTGTCGCGAAGCGGCAAGGACCTCTCAAACTCCCGGATCAAGGCCGCCACCGAGCAGAACGGCGGCACTTTCTTCCCTCTCGAACCGCACGAAACGCTCGACCTGTAACCGCGCCACGCACCACCTGACCGCTGCTCGGATCGAAGGAGATCTCATGCGCTTCTCGTTGCTCATCATCAAGGCCGAGAGCGGGGAGGGCGACGTCTCCGAGGAGGAGCTGCCGCCGTTCCGCGAGTTGTTCGACGCCTACGCCGCGTCGCTCCAGGAGTCCGGTGCGCTGGTTGCGGCGGACATCTTCCGGCCCGCCGCGGAGTCCACCACGGTGACCCTCCGCGGCGGGAGCCGGGAGGTCAGGGACGGCGCCTACCTCGACGCGGTCGAGACGCTCTCCGGTTGTTTTGTGATCGACGTGCCGAATCGCGCCGCCGCGCTGGCCTGGGCCGAGAAGTGCCCGGCGGCCCTCTACGCCGTGGTCGAGGTGCGCCAGGCCGCGGTGTCGTTCCGGGAGGGACGCTGGCGCGAGCACTGAACCGGATACTGAACCCCTGCTCAGTCGGTGTCGTCGCGGCCGTCCGCCGCCCGGGCGAGCAGCGCCGTCACCTCGGCGTCTTCGGTGGGGTCGAAACGGCGGTAGTACTGTCCGACGGCGGCGAACCCGAACGGCGCTGCGACGGCGATGACCTCGTCGGCCGCCTCCCCTGCGGGTCTCTGAAGTTCTCCCTCCGCCTGGGCGGCGATGACGGGCACGGCCAGGATCACGCGCTCGGCGCCCAGGTGGCGCGCCACCCGGCACGCCGCGCGGGCGGTGGACCCCGTGGCGACACCGTCGTCGACGATCAGAGCGGTGCGGCCGGTCAGGTCCAGCCGGGCCCGGCCACGACGCAATTCTTCGACCCGGGCGTCGAGCACCGCGCGTTCGCGCCGTTCGGCGGCGTGGATCTGAGCCTCGGTGACCTCGGCGAGGGTCAGCACGCGCGGGTTGAGTACCCGCACTCCTTCTTCTCCGATGGCCCCCATCGCCACTTCGGGGTCGAGGGGCAGACCGAGCTTGCGCACGACGATCACGTCCAGGGGCGCGTGCAACGCCCGGGCGACCTCGACCGCCACGGGCACTCCTCCGCGTGGCAGTCCGAGCACCACGATGTTGTGGCCCCTGAGACCCTGGAGGAGCCGGGCCAGTTGCCGGCCGGCATCCGCCCGATCGGTGAAGAGGGTCATGGCAGCAGGTGGCGGGCGAACCACTCGGCGGCCAGGTCGGCGGCCGCGCCCAGGGTGCCCGGTTCCTGGAAGAGATGCGTGGCCCCGGGCACGACGGCCAGCCGGTTCTCGCAATGGAGGAGTCGCTGCGCGTCCCGGTTGAGCTCGAGCACCGGGAGGTCGGCACCGCCGACGATGAGCAGGGTCGGCGCCGTGACCTGCGGCAGCCTGTCGCCGGCCAGGTCGGGTCGGCCCCCTCTGGACACCACGGCTCCGATCTCGAGGTCCGGCTCGCCGGCCGCCCACAGCGCCGCGGCGGCACCCGTGCTGGCGCCGAAGTAGCCGACGCGGCATCCGGAGGCATCGGCGCGGGCGGTCAGCCACCGGGTGACTGCGGCCAGACGCCCGCCGAGCAGGTCGATGTCGAACACGTTGGCGCGGTCGAGCTCCTCGGCCGGCGTGAGCAGGTCGAACAGGAGCGTACCGAGCCCGGCCCGGAACAGCACCTCGGCCACGTACTGATTGCGCGGGCTGTGCCGGCTGCTGCCGCTGCCGTGGGCGAAAAGCACCACAGCGCTCGGGGAGGCGGGCAGGTGCAGGTGGCCGCGCAGGGTCACGTCGGACAGCGGGATATCCAGGTCGGCGTCCGTATCGGCGCCGGGCGCGACTTCGGGCCCGGCTCGGCCGTTCAGTCGCCGGTCCGCTTCCTCCAACAACCGGGCCACATCGTCGTCCTCGGTGGCCGAGAAGTCGGCGTAGAACTGCCCGACCGCCCAGAACGACTCCGGCGCATCCACGTAGAGGATGTCGTCGGCCCCGGTGAGATTCGGCAGCGTGCTGGCGGCGATCACGGGGGCAGCGAGGATGACGCGCTCGGCGCCGAGTCGCCGGGCGACGTCGCAGGCCACCTGGGCGGTGGCGCCGGTGGCGACCCCGTCGTCGACGATCACCACCGTGCGCCCCTGCAGGTCAATCCGGTCACGGCCGGGCCGGAGGCGGGCCACCCGGGCGTCGAGCTCGACGCGTTCGCGCACCTCGACCGCCTCAACCTCCGCGTCGGTGACGCCGGTGAGCGCCACGATCGATTCGTCGACGAGCTCCTCGCCACCCTCGCCGATGGCGCCCATCGCGAATTCGGGCTGGAATGGCACGCCGAGCTTCCGCACCACGATCACGTCCAGCGGGGCGTCGAGCGCCGAGGCGACCTCGAACGCTACCGGAACTCCCCCGCGCGGAATGCCGAGAACGACGACGTCCTGGTCGCGCAGGGAGAGCAACTGCCGAGCCAACAGACGCCCGGCCTGCACTCGATCAGTGAAGTGCACCATCCGGCCATGATCGCCCGGGAACCCGCCGGCCGCTAGTCGCCCACGGTGGCGCCCCTCCGGGCGAGGTCCCCTTTTGCGCCGACAGCGGTGGGTGCCCCGCCCCTGGTAGCGTGACGCATCGACAGTCGGTCCCTCGGGAGAGGACCGCATCCGTTCCTGACGGCTGTGACCGATGACACACCTCCTGGCGCTCCGCCTGATTCGAGGCGTCCGCGTCAGGTTGCCGTCAGCCTCGGCGGATTCGTGTCGACCAGGCAAGGAACCGGTACGACCATGAAGAGAATTTCGTATTGCGGAGATTCGTTCCTGACCACGGATGGGGCCGCGGACGCGCTCCTGGAGCTGGTCGTCACCTTCCCGACCGGCCACGACTCGGAGCTGCTCGATCTGCCGGCGGTCAACAGTGCCGGCGACGAGATGGTCGTGCGGGTCGTGGTGGGACCCCGCAGCGAGCTGATCAGCGTGCCGGAAGAATCCGTGGCGAGGGAACCGGACACCGTCAAGACCGTCGCCTACCTGCGTGATCGCATGCGCACGCTGGCGGCTCCCCGCGATCTGACGTACTCGGAGGCATCGGCGTTCGCCGAATACGGCTGAAACTGGGAACGCCCTCGACGGCGGACTGATGCCACCGGGAGTCAAGGCGTGGAGCGAGTTAGGGTAGGCTTCCCTATTGTTCGTTTTTCGCTCTTCCAGCAAGGAACCCATGAGAATTCCGCCTTCCACGATCGTCGCCGTCGCCGCAGCCACCTCAGTTCTTGTGGCCTTGTCCGGATGTGCCACATCCGCCGGGACCACGCCCTCGACGTCGGCCGCCGGCGATTCGCTAACCGGCTCGAGCCTGACGGTCTATAACGCCCAGCACGAGGAATTGACCCAGGAATGGGCCGACGAGTTCAGCGCGGAGACCGGGGTCACTATCACCCTCCGGAACGGGTCGGACTCCGAGCTTGGCAACCAGATCATCGCCGAGGGCGCGGCATCCCCGGCCGATGTGTTCCTCACCGAGAACTCGCCCGCGATGTCGCTCGTCGACAATGCCGGTCTGTTCGCCGATCTGGACGCCGACGTGCTCGACCAAGTGCCGGATGCCTACAAGCCGTCCACCGGAACGTGGACCGGAATCGCCGCGCGCTCGACTGTCGTGGTCTACAACCCTGCGCTGATCACCGAAGCGGAGTTGCCGGCATCACTGGAAGACCTTGCCGACCCGGCTTGGAAGGGTCGATGGGCCGCGTCGCCCAGCGGCGCCGACTTCCAGGCCATCGTCTCGGCGATGCTCGAGTTGAAGGGCGCCGACGCCACGGCGGCATGGCTCACCGCGATGAAGACGAACTCCGTCGAGTACAAGGGCAACAGCACGGTGATGAAGGCGGTCAACGCCGGCGAGATCCCGCTGGGCGTGATCTACCACTACTACTGGTACATCGACCAGGCCGGAACGAAGGAGAACAGCGCGAACACGGCTCTCCACTACTTCAAGAACCAGGACCCGGGGGCATTCGTGAGCGTCTCCGGTGGCGGCGTGCTCGCGTCGAGCAAGAACCAGGCAGCGGCGCAGGCCTTTCTGAAGTTCATCACAGGAAAGACCGGCCAGAGCATCCTGCAGACCGGCACGAGTTTCGAGTACCCGGTCGCCAGCGACGTGACGCCGAACCCGGCGTTGCCCGCGCTGGACTCCCTGGAAGCCCCCCTGGTGGACCCTGCCACGCTGAACAGCACCAAGGTGACCGACCTGATGACCGAAGCCGGGATCCTCTAACCGGCATCAGGTAGCCTCGTCGGGGCGAGAGGATAGACAACGTGACCACGTCGACGGCCCCGAGCGGGCAGCGTAGGCGGATCGCGAGCCCCGGCTCGAGGCCCTCCCCCCTGCTGCTCGCTCTCGTCTGCGTCATCGTCGTTGCACTGCTGATTCCCGTCGGCTTCGTCGTCTCGGTTGTGGCCCAGGTTGGCTGGCCCACTCTGGCGCCGCTGATCTTCCGGCCCAAGGTCGGTGAGCTTCTGGTCAATTCGGTACTTCTGGTGGCCATCGGCGTTCCCTTGTGCGTCTCCATCGGCGTCGGAGGGGCCTGGCTGGTGGAACGCACGCGCCTTCCGGCCCGACGTCTGTGGGCGGTGCTCCTCGCCGCGCCACTCGCCGTGCCGGCCTTCGTCAGCAGCTACGGCTGGGTGAGCGCCGTTCCGTCGATCGGGGGCCTCGGCGGGGGCCTGCTGGTGGCGACACTGGCGTATTTCCCCCTGGTCTACCTGCCCGCGGCCGCGACCATACGCCGACTCGACCCGGCACTCGAAGAGACGGCACGCAGCCTGGGGCACGGTACCTGGAAAGTGTTCTTCACCGTGGTCCTCCCCCAGCTGAAATTGGCGATCTGGGGTGGCGGGCTCGTGGTCGCGCTGCATCTCCTCTCCGAGTACGGCGCCTTCGCCCTCATCCGCTTCGACACGTTCACCACCGCCATCGTCGTCCAGTACCAGTCAACGTTCGCCGGACCCGCGGCCAGCGCGCTCGGCGTCGTGCTGGCGATGATCTGTCTGGTGCTCCTGGTTCTCGAGGCATCGACCCGAGGTCACGCCCGATATGCCAAGGTCGGCTCCGGCAGCGGCCGTCCGGGAGTGCGCCTGCCGCTGGGCGCCTTCGCGCCCCTCGCCGTGGCCGCCCTCGGCGTGGTGGTGGCGCTGTCCCTCGGTGTCCCCCTCGCAAGCCTCACCCGGTGGCTGGTCGCCGGCGGAGCGGCTTCCTGGGCCCAACCGGAGCTGGGCACCGCCGTACTGCAGACGATGTTCCTGGCCGGCGGCGGCGCTGCAGCCGCGATTGCCGTGGCGCTGCCAGTGGCTTGGCTCGCGGTGCGTCATCCCGGACGGATGGCTCGGGTCCTCGAGGGCGCCACCTATGTGTCCAGCAGCCTGCCGGCGATCATCGTCGCGCTGGCGCTGGTCACAGTGACCCTGCGCACGGTGCCGGCGCTGTACCAAACGACGTGGACGGTCATGTTCGCGTACGTCGTCATCTTCATGCCGCGCGCACTGGTCAGCCTGCGGTCGGGCATCGCACAGGCGCCGGTCGCTCTCGAGGAGGCCGCACGAGCGCTCGGCCGCTCGCCGCTCGCCGCCCGGATCCACGTCACCCTTCCGCTGATCCTGCCGTCCATCGGCGCCGGCGCCGCCTTGGTCGGTCTCGGAGCCGCCAACGAGCTCACCGCAACCCTTCTCCTGGCGCCCAACGGCACCAGGACCTTGGCCACACAATTCTGGTCGGCGAGCTCGTCGGTGGCCTACGCGAACGCGGCACCCTACGCCGTCCTGCTGATCCTGCTCGCCGCACCTGCGGTTGCGATTCTCTTCACCCAGTCCAGAAAGCGGGAGCGCGGATGACGTCCCTCACCATCTCAGGAATCTCCAAGGACCTTGGCGGCGTGCCCGTACTGCGCGACGTCTCACTGTCGTTGGAGGCGGGCAGCCGCCTGGCCGTGGTGGGCGCCTCCGGGAGCGGCAAGAGCACGCTGCTCCGGCTGATCGCGGGCTTCGATCGACCGGATGCCGGCAGTGTGCGCATCGACAATTCGCTGGTCTCCGATGATTCAGTGTTCGTGCCCGCCCATCGCCGCGGCATCGGGTACGTCGCCCAGGACGGGGCCCTTTTTCCTCACCTCACGGTGGCACAGAACATCCACTTCGGTCTGCGTGGCACTCAGCGGCGGCGTCACGAGGCGGAGGTCGCCGCCGAGTTCGTCGGCCTCGACAAGCAGCTCTTGCAGCGCTACCCACATGAGCTGTCGGGAGGGCAGCAACAGCGCGTGGCGCTGGCTCGGGCGCTGGCTCCCGAACCACGTATCCTGCTGCTCGACGAACCGTTCAGCGCGTTGGACGCAGGGTTGCGCAGCCAGACCAGGCACGCGGTTGTGGAGGCGCTGGAACACACCGGCACCACGACGGTCCTCGTGACGCACGACCGGGCCGAGGCGCTGTCGTTCGGCCAGCAGATCGCGGTGATCTCCGGGGGCCGGATCGACCAGGCCGGCTCACCTATCCACGTCTTCCAGAACCCGTCGACGTCAGAGACCGCGGTCTTCCTCGGCGACGCCATTTTTGTTCCATGCCACGTGCAGGGCACCGTCGCCGATAGCGCGCTCGGGCGTCTGACCGTCGCCCACGACCACCGTGGCGGCGGCACCGGGGCCCGCGCCCTGCTGCGCCCGACCCAACTGAGTCTCGACCTGAACCCGGTGCGCACCAACGCAGTGATCGTGCGCTCGTCGTTCAGTGGGTCGACCGTGCGACTCGACCTTCGACTGACCGATCTGGGCGTTGCCGCCGACTCGGTGCTCACCTTCGACCTCATGACCGCCCAACCGGATGAGTACACGGTCGGCACCGCCGTCGCCCTGACCGCCACAGGCGCGGTCGGCGTCTACTCGACTGCCGGCTGACTCGTCCGCCGGCTGGTCGGACGGCCCGATCACCCCAGCGATCCCGGATAGCGGTCAGTGCACGGTCACTGCACGGTCACTGCACGGTCAGCGCGCGCCGGTATCGGCTGGGGCTGGTGCCCACGATCTCGGTGAACCGGGCACGGAGGTTGGAGGTCGACCCCAGGCCGCACTCGGCGGCCACGCGCTCGATCGGGTACTCGGTCGTCTCGAGGAGTTGCTGGGCGATGCGCACTCGGGCACGCGCCAGCCAGCGGGACGGCGGAAGGCGCAGTTCGTTGAGGAAACGCCGGTTCAACGTCCGGGTGCTGACCGATGCCGCCGCCGCGATATCAGCGACGGTGATCGGCTGCCGGGCGTGCTCGTCGATCCACCGCAGCGCGGAAGTGAGGCCTGAATCGCCCAGGGTGTCGTCCTTGACGTACTGCGCCTGGCCGGCCTCGCGTGTGAGCGGCACCACGGTCGTGCGGGCGGCGTCGGCGGCCACAGCCGCGCCGAAGTCCTGGGCGACGAGGTGCAGGCAGAGGTCGATGCCGGCTGCGGCTCCGGCCGACGTGAGGATCTGCCCGTTGTCGACGAACAACGCGTTCGGCGTGACCTCGACCTTCTCGTGCCGGGCGGCGAGCAGCCCGGCCGCCCGCCAGTGCGTGGTGGCGCGCAACCCATCGAGAAGCCCGGTGGCCGCGAGGTCCAGCGCACCGACGCAGATCGATGCGATCCTGGTGCCGCGTGACGCGGCATCCCGCAGGGCAGAGATCGTGTCGTCGTCGAGTTGGGCGGTGGGGTCACTGCGCCCGGGGATGATCACCGTGTCGGCATCCGTCAGCTCCGTGAGCCGGTGGGGAACGCCGATCCGCATGGGGCCCGACCGCACGGACTCGGCGGGGCCTGCCACGCGAACCCGATAGAGCGGCATGCCGTCGTCGTCGACCACCCGCCCCAGGATCTCGACCGGGGTGGACAGGTCGAACGCGATGACGTCGTCGAGCGCAAGAACAACGATTCGGTGCATGCTGCGACCCTAGTCCGTCATTGGCGAGATCCTGGCGAATGTTGTCTTATCCGCCACTCGTGGCCGACCCGGCGTCCCCGTACCGTCGACAGCATCACCGAAAGGACTCGCCATGCTTGCGCAGATCATTCTCTTCGACGGGTTCGACCCGCTCGATGTCATCGCACCGTTCGAGGTGCTCAGTGCGGGGTCGGATGCCCTGGGTGGGGCGATCGACGTTCGCCTCGTCGGCCTCGAATCGGCCGGCCCCGTGACCAGCGGGACCCGAGGCCTCGAACTCAACGCCACGCATGTCCTGGAGCCCGAGGCACCCGGCATGGTGATCCTCCCGGGCGCCTCCGGTCCGACCGTGGGCGACCCCGATCTGGTCAGGACCATCCCGGTCATCCTCGCGGGCCTCGCGGGCACCGCCCTCCCCGACCTGATCCGCCGTGCGTTCGCGGCGCCCGACACGCTCGTCGCCACCGTCTGCGGCGGGGGGCTTGCCCTGGCGATGGCGGGCCTGCTCGAGGGACGCACGGCTGTGACACACACTCTGGGCAATGACGTGCTGGAGGCAACGGGCACAACCGTGGTGCGGGCCCGGGTCGTCGACGACGGCAACCTCGTCAGCGCCGGCGGCGTCACGTCCGGGCTGGATCTGGCCCTGTACCTCCTCGAGCGTGAGTTCGGCCCGCGCATCGCGTACTCCGTTGAGCAACTCTTCGAGTACGAGCGTCGCGGCACGGTGTGGCGGGCGCAGGGCCATGCCGCACTCACCGTCTGATCGAGACCCCGACCACGACGACATCCCGCACCAAGAAAGAGACACTCTTATGAGCACCCTTCCCGGCACCTGGAGACTCTCCATGCGCACCCCGATCGGCACGATGCACGCCACCATGACCTTCGACAACGTGGAGGGCACCTGGACCGGCAGCGCCGTCGGCGGAGACGGTGGACCCGCCATCCCGCTCCGCGACATCCGCACAGAGTCGACAGCTGATGGCGAACACGTCACCTGGTCGCAAACCATCACCACCCCGCTGAGGCTCAACCTCGACTTCGACGTCGTGGTCGACGATGAACGTATGACGGGGCACTCGCGGGCCGGCAGACTGCCGCGAACCGCGGTGTCGGGCACCCGCGATCCGGCTCGATGACCGAAACGACCATCCGGGCGGTTCGGGCCGCACGTCGTATCCGACGCCGGGCCGGCCGGTGAGGGCCGGCCCGTTCTTCCGACGTCCGCCTGCACTGACCGCTGAGGCCGCTCAACAGGCCGTGGCCGAGGGCGCGGTCATTGTGGACGTCCGTGGCGATCGGGAATGGGCGCGCACGCACATCCCCGGATCGGTGCACATCCCGCTCGCCGAATTGTCCGCTCGCGCCCTCGAGCTTCCCGAGGACCGCCTGCTGATCGCCTTCTGCACGGGCGGGCTCCTGTCCACGGGAGCCGCGAACATGCTCATCGAACTCGGCTTCGAAGCGGCCAGCATGTCCCGCGGGCTGATCGGCTGGCGCTCCATCGAGGGCCCGCTCGACACGTACTGAGAGACGGGCCCACTGTCTTTCTCGATCCGCCGCTGCGCCAGACCGGCGCTTTCGGAAAACGGCCGGAGTGTGGTTACCTGGCCATATCCGGGTGCGGCAGGCATCGATGCGGGACAGATCCTATACGCAAAAAAACCGCCTGAGCAGGGATTTACCTTGTGCTGGGGTACCTCGACTCGAACCAACAACAAATGATAGCGATCTCGGCTGTGCCACTCCCCCGCAACTGCGGCGGACTTCCGCGGATTTCCGCGGTTTTCATGGGGTCAAGTGCACGCGCTGGCACGGACGAATACGGGCTAATTCTGGTCACGCAGCGAGGTACCTGGTTCGTTTCTGGTCACGATTTGTAAGGGGTGGCGCGCCCTCCCATGTCCCGCATCGTGACCTTCAGCACGACCCCCAGTTCGCAACCAGAGTCATGGCGTTCCGCTGCACCGCGGCTCGAAGCAGTCAGCAGAGGCATCTCAGGGAGCTTGGTATCGCACGGCTGAGTCTTGACGCCAGCTCATTGCTCTCGTCCTCGCCAGATTATTCACCCGTCGAGCCCGGATGTGCTTTACTTTCCATCATCGCGCAGCCGACGCGGCTGAAGCCGATGCCCCGACATCGACGAGGTATCGAAGGGACGTCGCGTGACTCCATATCCACACACCGTCGGAATCCTCGTCTTCGACGGGATGAAACTCCTCGATTTTGCCGGGCCTGCTGAGGTATTCGCAGAAGCAAACAATTTCGGCGGCCACTACCGGATCAGCATGGTTTCCATCGATGGACGCGACGTGCGTACCTCAATGGGCCTGGCCCTCCCTGTCGACCTCGCCGCTTCAGACGCGGGAAGCTTCGACACAGTACTCGTCGCCGGCGGTGAAGTCTTCCCCGCTGGTCCCGTCTCGGACAGTCTGGCATCCGGTGCGTTCGATTTGTCGCAGCGGGCGACTCGAACGGGGTCAATCTGCACGGGCGCATTCGTCTTGGCAGCGGCCGGGCTGCTCGAGGGCAAACGAGCGACGACGCACTGGCAGCACGCCGCAGAGTTGGCCCTTCGCTACCCCGGCATTCGAGTGGAACCTGATGCGATCTTCGTGAAGGACGACAGTACGTATTCGTCGGCTGGCGTGACTGCGGGAATCGATCTCGCTCTGGCTCTCCTCGAGGAGGACGAAGGGGTGGAGCTCGCGAGAAACGTCGCACGCTCGCTGGTCGTCTATCTGCAGCGAGACGGCGGCCAGTCACAGTTCTCCGGAGCGACAGTAGAGCAGGTGCCGCGTGCATCGCTACTCCGCACCGTCATCGACGTGGTGAGAGCCGATCCTGCCGCCGAGTATTCGACCAGTGTCCTTGCGGAGATCGCCCGGATTAGCCCTCGCCATCTCTCTCGCCTGTTCCAAGAAGAGTTGGGAATGACCCCTGGAAAGTACGTCGAGGTCACCCGTTTGAACCGGGCAAAGCAGCTGCTCGATGACGGGCGAAGTGTCACCGAAGCCGCCGAGGCTTCGGGATTCGGCAGTTCCGAGACGTTGAGGCGAGCCTTTGTGCTGCACCTCGCTATCCCGCCGTCCAAGTACCGAGGACGTTTCTCCTCGGCCGCCGTGAAGGTTCGGCGGTAGCGCCGTCAATTGGCGCTATTGCGGCATGTTCTCAGCGCCGAGCTTTGACGAGGCCCGTGAACGTTCTCGCTGTTCCTGCAGTGCGCGCCGGTAGACGAGGTCCCAGTCCTTCGACACCGCAATGTTCAACTTCTCCGATTCCTCGATGGTGATCTCTGGAGGAAATCCGAAAGTGTCGGAGAGCATGAAAATGTCGGCCCCGGTGAGCGTTCTGCCCTGAAACCGAGCGAGCGCGCGCAGGCCGCCGTCGAGTGTCCGGCGGAACGCCTTCTCCTCCCGGCGCAGAGTCGCGAGAATCGCGTCCCCACGCTCCACTGTTTCCGGATACGCCCGCGCGTAGATGGCGCCCAGTTCCGCGACGAGGGGCGCGAAGAACTGCTCGCGCAGCCCGATTGTTCTCGCGGTTGTGATGGCTCGACGAATCAACCGTCGCATCACGTAGCCTCGTTCTTTGTTCGCGGGTATGACGCCGTCGACCGCCAAGAAGTACGCTCCTCGCACATGGTCAACTATCACGCGCATGGGCCCGGGGGCAGCCGCGTAGGTGGTGTCGGACAGCACTTCGACGACCTTGAGCAACGGTGCGAGCACGCTGACCGCGTACACGTCGGGTACGCCCAGGGCGGCGGCGGCGATGCGTTCCAGCCCGCCGCCGAAATCCACGATTCGCCGCTCCAGCGGAGAGAAAGTACCGTCCTCTTCACGCCGATACTGCATGAAGACCTGATTCCCGATCTCGAGGAACCGGCCTCCGTCGCTCGCCGGATGGGCAAGTCCGTAGCTCGGATCCTGGTGCTGCGGGCCGAAGTCGTAGAAGACTTCGCTGTCGGGTCCACACGGGTCGCCGATGGGTGTCGACGAGAGATTCCCGCCGCGACTCCACCAATTCTCGTCGGCATCGTAGAAGAAGATGCGTTCGTTCCCCATGATCCCTCGGGCATCTCCCGCGGCAGCCGAACCGATCTGCGCGATTCCGGCGTCGATACCCCGTGACGCGAATGCTGCCTGCCAAATCAGAGCGGCCTCGTCATCTCGGGGGATGTTGTGGTGAGGGTCACCGATGAAGCAGGTGACATACAGGCGATGTGGGTCGAGACCGACGACGTCGGTGAGGAATCGGAAGAAGGTGTCGATCTGATGCTGCTTGAAGTAGTCGCCGACGCTCCAATTGCCCAGCATCTCGAAGAAGGTCGTGTGTCGCTCGTCTCCGACCTCGTCGATGTCCTGGGCTCGAAAGCAGGGCTGGCTATCGGTGAGCCTGGTGCCCCGCGGATCAGGTTCGCCGAGAAGGACGGGAAGCAGCTGCTGCATACCGCTGCCGGTGAACAAGGTGGTCGGGTCCGTCGGGACAAGACTCGACCTGGGGATGCGTTCGTGTCCGGTGCTCTCCATATGGGTGAGGAACGCTGCTCGAATGTCGTCGGCGTCCATGGCGGTCACTGCTCGGCCGACAGATCGTGTGCAAGTCGTTCCATGAATCCGCTCAGCTTCGCCGGCACGTCGCGATGGATGTCGAGGTCGAACAGGTCGGAGAGCACGTGCGGGTCACGGTAGCCGATGTACGTGGAACCGTTGTCGTCCCAGACCAGCATCCGAAGCGGGAGATCGATTCCGGCTCCCGGATCGTCCTGCATCACCCCCGTACCCACGGCCGGGTCGCCGAAGAACACGACGACTTCATCGGCTAGCTCCAGGCCCACCGCCCGCGCTCCTGCGGCGTGATCGATGATCGCGAGCACTGCCACGCCTCGTCGCTCCAACAGCTCGCGGAGTCGAGCGGTCGCGTCAGCGACGCTGCCATGCACCCGTAGTGTTTTCAGTTCCTCGCCCATCGGCGCGTTCTCCTCAAAGTCAATGTGTCGCGCTCCAGTGTCCCGCCGCCTTTCCGACGGCGGAACACTGCAGTACTAGCTCGCGAGGAAGCGCAGCAGGTTTTCGTTGACCTCGGCGGCGTGGCTCCAGCCGAAGCCGTGTGGCCCGCCTTCGATCTCCACGTAGTCGCTCTCGGGGAACGCCTTGTGGAAGGCGCGCCCGGTCGCGTCGATCGGGAGGATGCGGTCGAGCACACCCTGCATGATCAGGCTGCGAATCCCGGTCGCGCGGATCTTCTCGATATCGCCGCGGAAGTCTTCGTGCCAGGACGGCACGACAGCGTAGGCCGCGATCAGCGAACCGCCGGTTGCGACGTTCCAGCTCCCCTGAACGACCTCGGGGCTCACGCGGGTGCCGAGGTTCTCATCGAGATTGTAGAAGTTCTCATAGAACGACGTGTAAAACGCGTACGGGTCGGCTTGCGCGCCCGCAGCGATGCCGTCGAAAACCTCCTGCGGGAGCCCGGTGGGGTTGTCGTCGGTCTTGAGCAGGAACGGCTCGATCGGCGCCAGAAACGCGATCTTCGCCAGGCGGTCGGTGCCATAGGTCGCCGTGTACCGGCCGACCTCGCCAGTGCCCATGGAGAAGCCGACGAGCAGCACGTTCTTGAGGTCGAGGGTCGTGAGGACAACGTCGAGGTCGGCGGCGAAGGTGTCGTAGTTGTAGCCCTCGCTCGGCTGGCTGGACTTGCCGAAACCGCGGCGGTCATAGGTGATCACCCGGTAACCTGCCTCGAGAAGTGCACGGGTCTGCGGTGCCCACGAGGCCCCGCTGAGAGGGTAGCCGTGGATGAGCACGACAGGCTGGCCGCTGCCGTGGTCTTCGTAGTACAGGTCGATCGACGTGCTGTTTTCGGTGCCGACGGTGATGACTGACATGGTGTTCCTATCCGCTAGAAGAGAGGTTCTCGCTGTGGCCCGCTCTGGGTCGGGCCGTATATTCAGTCTGAAGATGCCCGGCCTCAGCCGCCCCGCGTCTCCGGCCAGACTGCCCTCGAATACGGACATAATTCCAATTCGATGTAGCTGGCTGTAGTGCGACGCAACATCGAAGTTTTAAGCTGACGAAGCCCGTGGCACCGGTATCCGCCTATAACGCCACAACGGGCCAGTCGTTTTCGACCCGGGCCAGGACGTTGAAGTAGTTCGTCAGCACATTCAACGCCAGATTAGCCACCAGTTCCCCGATCTCCTGGTCCGTCACCCCGGCTTCGCGGGCCTTCGCGATCGTGTCCTCAGCCACATCCCCGGCATTCTCCGCGATCGCACTGGAGAGCGTGAGCAGCGCGGCAACGTGGGGGTTGGTCGAGTCGCTGCGTCGTGCGGAATCGAGTTCGTCGGCGGTCACTTTCGACACGTTGCTGCCGATGTAGGTGTGTGCGGAGAGGCAGTATTCGCATCCGTTCAGCTGGGCGGTCGCGATCGCGAGGCGGTCACGAACGGCGGCCGGAAGGGTGCCGGAGCCCACGGCGGCAGACAAAGCGAGGTAGCTCTTGAGAAGTGCGGGGCTGTTCGCCATGACCTTGGTCATGTTCGGCACGCGGCCGAGGCCCTTCTGCACCTGCGCGAGCAGGTCTTTGGCGACGCCCGTGGCGTCCTCGGGCTGGATGGGGGCGAGGGTGGCGGTGGTGACCGTCATGTGGAGCTCCAATGGTTCTGATAGCTGATGGGTGATTGAAAATATGCGGCAATCGTCGGAGCGATCAGCATCCGCCCGAGGGTCAACGGGACTGCGGCCGGTGTCAGGCCGGCCGGTTCACAAGCTCGGCGTGCGGTTCTCGGACGACAGCAACCAGGCGTGCTGCTCGAGCTGGGCGATCGTGCCGTTGAGCAGGTCCGCGGACACCGGATCCTCGTCGTCGACGGCTGAGTGCACGGCGCGGGCATTTGCCACGATGGTGTAGATGCGTTCCGAGATGAGGTCGATTGTCTGCCGAGTGGTCACCTCGCCCCGAGGATAGGCCCGCAGTCTGGTCGTCTCGGCCACCGTCGAGCTCAGCCCGTCGGGAATTCCGCCAACCGCACGCATGCGCTCGGCTACGCCGTCCGCGGCGTCCCGGGCCGTCGACACAATCACGTCGAGCTGCCGGTGCACGTCGGGGAAGTTCGGCCCGACGACGTTCCAATGCGCCTGCTTGCCCTGGAGGTTCAGTTCGATCAGATCCACGAGCACCGACTGCAGACTGCTCAGCAGGGTGCCGCTGGCGATGAATCGTGGGGTGCTCGACAGCGGGATGTCGACGATGTGCTGGTTCTGGGCGTTGGGCATCTGGTGGCTTCCTTCCTGAAGCGGTACCCCAGTTTTGCGACCGCTGCGACGACCCGCCCCGCCAGGGCAGACATGAAGCCAACGGTTTGGGACAACTGACCAGAAGTGCTCAGGCGGCAGGTTTTATCGTTCCCGACATCGGGGAGAACCGGCCTCGATATTTAGACGGTGGGATCGCCAGGTGAGCGATGAAGGCACGCCGGAGCGACTCGGATGTGCCAAAGCCCGAGTACTGGGCCACATCCGTGACGCTCATTCCGGTATCCAGCAACGCCTTGGCCTTTTCGAAGCGGATCAGCTCGACGTACCTGCCCGGAGTGGTCCCGAGTTCGTCATGGAAGAGACGGGTGAGGTGGCGTGGGCTCACCTGCGCGATCGCCGCCAGCCGGGTCACGGTGTACTCGGCGGCCGGGTCGGCGTTCACAATGTCCACGACACCGCGCAGCAAGGCCGTGCGGGGCGCCGGGCCCTGCAGGGTCGCGGAAAACTGGGATTGTCCTCCGGCGCGCTGCATGTAAACGACCAACGAGCGAGCGACGGTCCGGGTGAGTCCGTCGCCTTCGTCTTCCTCCAACAGCGCGAGGGCGAGATCGATTCCGGCGGTGACTCCGGCGGATGAATATGTACTCTGATCCCGAACGAAGATGGCATCGGGTTCTACCTGTGTTGCGGGATACCGCAGTGCGAGTTCTCGAGTGTGCTTCCAGTGCGTGGTCGCCCGCTTGCCGTCCAGCAGTCCTGCCGCCGCCAAGACAAACGCACCGGTGCAGATTGACGCGGTGCGCGACGCCCTGTCGGCAAGGTGGAGCGCTGCGCCGGCGAGGGATTCTGGGACGGGGCGTGCCGGGAACACCTCGCCGCCCGCGACCAGGATGGTATCGAAACGACCGGCGTCGTTGGCGGAAGCATCGACTGGCACACGCATGCCGATGGAGGATCGGACATCGCTGCCGTCGGTGGACACCATGCTGATGCGGTAATTCGCCCCGGAAAGGTTCGCCTCAGTGAACACTTCGGCGGGCCCAGCCATGTCGAGAAGTTTCATTCCGTCGAAGACGAGAATCCCGACTCTATGAGGTGCGGCAGACACGGAGAGGCCCTTCGTAGATGTCCGATTCAGTGGGATTCGAGCCCCGCACGGTGGGGCGCGGACGCCCGCGGGTCGGCACGCTTGAGGCAAGTACAACACAATCCCGTGACGCCGCGTGATCGCGTCGCCCGGCCAACCAGGAGAAGCACATGACACAGACCATCGCCGGCATCGCCATTCCCGACAGCTCCCTTGCCGTCGAAGCCACCGAATTGGTGCGCGATACGACCAATGAACTCATCTTCAACCACTCCCGCCGGGTGTTTCTCTTCGGTAGTCTGCGCGCGCAGGCGCTGAATATCAGGCCGGAACCCGAGCTGTTATATGTCGCTGCGCTGTTCCACGATCTCGGACTGGTCGCCCCGTACAAGAACGTCACCCAACGCTTCGAATTGGATGGTGCCGAGCACGCCCGCGAGTTCCTCACCTCGCACGGCATCTCCGACGCCAACGCGGAGGAGGTGTGGACCGCGATTGCCCTGCACACCACGCCCGAAGTTCCGTACCGGATGAGCCCGGTGATCGCGGCGACAACGGCCGGGGTTGAGGCCGATGTGCTCGGGATCAACCTCGGCTCGCTCTCAGAGAGCCAGATCGGCGCCATCACGGCCGCGCATCCGCGTCCGGACTTCAAGAAGCGCATTCTGCAGGCGTTTTTCGACGGCTTTTCCGACCGCCCGGACACAACTTTCGGCACCGTCAACGCCGACGTTCTGGAGCATTTTCGAGCCGACTTCCGGCACATCGACTTCGTCGACGTGATCCGTGACTCCGCCTGGAGCGAATAGCGCCAGACACTCACACTAGGCGGGCTACGTCCTTCGCCTCGATCCGCCGGTCACGTACTGACCGGCGGATCGAGGCTTATGCGGGGCGCACTCCCCCGACGGGTTCGTGTTATTCGCGGAGAAAATGTGGTGTGAAGGTTCGGGAGGTGACCTTCCAGCCGTCGGCGGTACGGCGGTAGTGGTCGGTGCCAGTGCCCATCGCGAAGGGGACGGTAGTCTGCCCCTCCGGGGCCCCGGCCAAGTAGGCGGTGATGTACATCGTGCCGACAGCTTGGTCAGGTCCCTCAGGCGTGAACCGGAAGTTTGTCAGGACGTGGCGTACCCCGGGTATGGGGCTATCCGTGTCCATCATCTGCCCCCAGCTGCGGATGGCGGCGTGTCCGACGTTGGGTTCGCCCAGGGTCGCGATCCAGCCGTCTTCGGTGAAGAGCTCCGGGAGCGTTTCGGCTTGGCCGATGTCGACGCGCCAGGCGACTTCGAGGGCGAGGCGCGTGAGTTGGATGTGGTCGGAATCAGCGACGAGGCTGCCGATCTGTTCTAGAGGCATGTCGATCTTCTTTCTCAGCGAGGGGTGGGTCTAGGCGGAGAGCTGCTGGAGGAACTGCGGAACGCCTACTTCGGCCCAGTGCTCGGCGAGTTTGCCGTCCTGAACGCGGTCGAAGGTGGTTCCAGTAAGGGTGGCGGTCCGTCCGCTGGAGGGCACGCCGAAGAACTCTCCGCTCTGCCGGGCAGTGACGGCCCATCGGGTCGCGACCATGTCGCCGTCCTCGATCTGATCGACGACGTTGACCTTGATGTCCTCGAACGCGGCATGGAGTGCTTTTTCGGCCTCCAACCAACTCTGCCGCGTGAATTCGTATCCCGACGACGGGTGGATGACGATATCGTCCGCGACGTACTGGCGCCAGGTCGCGTCCAGATCGCCGCGCCCCCAGCTCTCCCAAAATTCGCGGGCAATGGTCTTAGCAGGCGTGGTTGTCATGATGCTTCTCCTTGATGTGCTTGGTCGTATTGGTGTGGTCAGGTTGAGCCCACAGGCACTGAGTACCCGTCGGATTAGGGTGCGGCTGCCGCTCAGGTGTTTGCGGGGAAGTCGGTGCTCTCGGAGACCGCCCGGCCCGCATCGAGTTGACTCAGCTGGGAGGTGAGTGCGGCGTGGATTGCCGAGTAGGCGTCGCTTCCCAGGACCAGACGCTCAGGGGCGGGTGACTGCACCGACACGGCGATGATCGCTTCTGCGACGCGGGCCGGGTCTCCCAGGGCGTCGCCGGTGAGGTTGCCACCGGCAGCTTCGATGTACTGCCGTACGTGGCCGACGGGAGTGTCGGCGTAGGCCTCGATGGGCGCGGCGATGGTGAGTGCCGCGCCAAACGCGGTGCGCACATTTCCGGGCTCGACCAGGGTGATGCCGATGCCGAACGGGGCGACCTCGCCCATCACCGACTCGGTGAACCCTTCGATCCCCCACTTGGAGGCGTGATACATGCTGCCTCCGGTGCTGGTGATCTGGCCACCCATTGTGGACATCTGGATGATCCGACCCCCACCTTGGGCCCGGAGGTGCGGGAGGACGGCCCGGATGAGCTGGATCGGCGCGACGAGGTTGAGCGCGATCTGTTGCTCGATCGCGATATCGTCGAGCTCTTCGGCGGCTCCGAATGCTCCTGCTCCGGCATTCGAGAAGATGACATCGATCTTTCCCAGATCAGTGAATGCCCGGTCTACGGCGTCGCGCAGGGCGCGCGTGTCGGTGACATCGACCGGCGCCACCCACAGCTTCCCCGGGTACGTCTCGGACAGTTCGTTGAGGGTTTCTGGCCGGCGAACGAACGCAGCCACACGGTCCCCCTGCTCCAACAATCTCGACGTAACGGAACGACCGATTCCGGATGACGCCCCCGTGATGAGCCACGTTCTCATGTTTCTCTCCCTGCAAAGTCACTAATCCAACTGGATGGTTTATTTAACGTACAGCCTGTGTGCGTTCATGTCAACCGAACGTTTGGTTTAGAATTTGGGCATGTCCTACGACTCCGCCGCAACACGCGCCCGCCTGCTGGATGCCGCATATGAGGAGTTCGCCGATCGAGGATTTGCCGGTGCGCGAGTGAACCGAATCGCATCAGAGTCAGGCGCGAACAAGCAGGCGATCTATCTCTACTTCGCTTCTAAAGAGGGATTGTTTGACGCCGTCCTGGAAGACCGCCTGGGCGTGCTGGCCGACTTGGTCCCCTATACCCCGGAGGACCTCACGGGCTATATCGGCGCCCTCTTTGACCACATGGTTGAGCATCCCGAACTAGTCCGACTCACGCAGTGGAAACAGCTAGAGCGGCCTGACGCCACAGACATGGAACTGAACTCCCATGTGTCGAAAGCGCAGGCTCTCGCTCGAGCGATGGGCGTCGACGATACCCGCGGCATGGACGCTCTCATGCTTACTCTCGCCATGGCGCAAGCCTGGAATACAACGAGCCCGTCAGTCCGATCCATGAACGAACCAGCAGAACTGCGTCTTCGGCAGCATCGCGCCTCGCTTATGACCGGGGTTGCGGCCGTCATCGACGCCCTTCAGTAACGTACCGAGTCGGGGTGTCGGCTCAGAGCAGCTGCGCTGACGGCCCGACACCGGGCACGCTGGTTCGGTTACGAGCGGCGAGCAATGCAGCGGATCGTACGGCGATACTCCCGATAAGCAGTGTGACCAGTCCGATGGCGAGCCAGGCCCACGCTGCGTGTCCGGGGCCGCCCCACAAGGCGAGCCAGTGCACCGCGTAGGTTCCACTGGACGCAGCAGTGAAGGTGAAGGCCCAGAACCCGAGGGTGAAGGGCAGTCGCCAGTATGCGCCCAGCATCATCAATTGCACGAGAATCAGCACGACGAAGGTTCCCAGCAGCATCGTCTCCACCAGATCGATGCGTCCGCCGTTCACCGCGAACCAGGCGTTGCCGGCGACGGCCGGCGGTGCAGAGAAGATCGCGAACGTCGGCAGGAGCGCGGCCGGCGGAACCGGTCGGAACGCTATCCGTGCCAGGATGATCGTGCCGAGCACCAGCCAGAAGAGGATGCCCACGGCGATGGCGGCCTCGCCCAAGAGGGTCCAGCCGAAAGTGCCAGCGCTCTGCCCGACGATGAAGGCCGCCGCGACGGTGGGTAACAGGTACCCGGCATGGATGGCGTCGATGCTTCGCTCGCGCAACGCCAACTGGGCGAGAAACCAGGCGCCGAAAAGGAGCCCGAAGGCCATGAATACTGCCGTGGCGACCCGTCCTGCCGTGGGGAGCTGCTGCGAGTAGTGCGTGCAGATGAGCATCGCCGACGTTGGGGCGAGCGACGCGAAAGCCCCCTGCACCGGGTCGCGCAGGTCGGCGCGGATGCTGCCACCACAGTTGCGGGATCGCCAGAGGTAGTTCGCGACGACCGCGATCCATGCCGCGACCGCGAGTATCCAGAGCCCCTCGGCGATGAGCGTAGGCGCGAGCGAGGTCACGCCGGCCATGGTCCAGGTGCCGGCGAGGCCGGAGAGCCCGAACGGGATGCCGAGACTACTGAGGGGGGCCCGGGCGGCGTCGCGGGCGGTTAGCCGCGGGGCGGATGTCATGCGCATGTCTCCTCGCGGGCGGATCAGGCGTGAGGGCGGCCTGCCCATCACATCGTCATGCATCCCACAGGTCTACGGTACGCGGAGTAAGCCAGGACCTTTGTCACAAGCCGGCACCGGGGACAAGTCTGACGTCAATCTAGTGCGTACCCCTTTGGACACCCCACCCCTTCACGACAACCGCTCCTTCACGCCGACACTATTTTGAACGAGCGACCGACCGCAGATTTTACTTCTTCTACTTCGTTCTCGGCGCTTAGGAGCTCACCAAGCGGCGCAAAGAGGCAGGTGGAAGAGCAGGGTGATCCTGCTGAAAGACGCGAGGGTTCGGTACCCGGGTGATTGGTGTTGCGACATTGGAACGCACTCATCTCGAACTATAGAAGGGGTCAAGCCTGGATCGAGTCGGTCAGCGCAGCGCTCGCTGCCGGCATGTACGGGGCCACCGGCGGCGACCAGTCCACCCGCGAATCTCGCCTGTTCCAGGGGTGTCCGGTCACCGTCTGGTTAAACACGGAACTTGACTCGCGCTTTGAAAGGATGATCCTGCTAGATATTAGGGAGATCACATTGATCCCGAGTCCACGCTGAGCGGAATCCCCGAAGCAGCTCGCGACCACAGGCACGACCTACGGGTGACTTCCGGGGCTCCGACGCCTGAGCGAGGAACTCCGCATGACCGATTCACCCCGCAAACGCCCCGTGCGCCTTCTGCATCACGACACCGCCGAGCGGCCCTTCATCGTCATCTGGGAGGTCACCCGCGCATGCCAGCTGGTCTGCACTCACTGTCGGGCCGATGCGATCCGCAGCCGCAACCCCCTCGAGCTCAGCACCGAGCAGGGCAAGGCACTACTCGATGACCTTGCCGCCTTCGGCACACCCCGCCCGCTGATCGTACCAACCGGAGGCGATCCTTTCGAACGCCCCGACCTGCCCGAACTCGTCGCCCACGGCACCGCTCTCGGCCTGAGCATGGCCCTCTCCCCCTCGGTCACCCCGAAGCTCACCCGCGAGGTGCTCGTCAACCTGCACGATGCCGGCGCGAAGGCCATCTCGCTGTCGTTGGATGGCGCGACCGCCAGCACCCACGACACCTTCCGCGGCGTAGCCGGGGTGTATGACGACACCATGATCGCCGCCCGGCAAGTACGCGAGGTGGGCTACCGCCTCCAGATCAACACCACCGTGACCGCCGACAACGTACACGAGTTGCCGGCCATTCTAAAGACCGTGCTCGAGCTCGGCACCACACTCTGGAGCATCTTCTTCCTGGTACCGACCGGGCGCGGCACGTTGCTGAATGCCCTCACCGCCGAGCAGGAGGAAGAAGTACTGCACTGGATGCACGACGTCTCCGAGCTCGTAGCGATCAAGGCAACCGAGGCACCGCATCACCGTCGTATTGCGATCCAACGCGCGGCCGTGACGGATGTCGATGCGGCGTTCCCGGTCGGCCCGCTGCGAGCCTCCCTTCGGGTTGAAACCGCCACGCAGCTGACCGGCGAGGAGCCGAAACGCCGCGCGGCCAGGGCGCCGATCGACGTAAATTCCGGTCGCGGTTTCGCCTTTGTGGACCACGTCGGCATGGTCTGCCCCAGCGGGTTCCTGCCGATCGCGGTCGGCTGCGTGCGCGACCAGCCGTTCTCTGACATCTACCGCGGAGCAGACCTTCTGCAGGACCTGCGCTCCCCCGACAACTTCGGGGGTCGGTGCGGGCGTTGCGAATTCCGGGCGGTCTGCGGTGGGTCGCGGTCGCACGCGTACGCGGTCACGGGCGATCCACTCGCCGCCGATCCCAGCTGTGCCTATGAACCCGCACACGCGTAACCCGAATCCGCCAGCAACCAAAGGACATCCAGTGCCAGAACAGTCCCGGCCAGAGCCGACCACCGTCGCCATCATCGGGGCTGGCATCAGTGGCCTCGCCACCGCCTACTACCGTTCCCGCCACTTCCCAGACAATCGCCGTATCGGTCGTTAATCATTTTTCACGGTGTTCACTCGTTGTCGGGTTCTCCGGCGGCGGTCAGGCTGACCGTGGGCACACCATCAGGGCGCGCTTTCACATCCAACGGAAACCAGGAGCTCTCATGTCAGCCGCTTCCACCGCCGCTAGCAGCCGTCTCGAACCGGACCTGTCCAACTGGGACCCGGAGAACGAAGAGACCTGGGATTCCAAACTCGCCTGGCGAACGCTATGGATCACCACGTTCAGCCTCACCCTCGCGTTCGCCTCCTGGTACCTGGTGAGCGCGATCGCGCCTCGGCTCAACGACATCGGCTATTCGCTCTCGTCGAGCCAGCTGTACTGGCTGGTGGCGCTGCCCGGCCTGGCAGCCGGAATCCTGCGCCTGGTCTTCATGTTCCTTCCGCCCATCATGGGAACCCGCAATCTGGTGGCGATGTCGTCTGGGCTGTTGATCCTTCCGATGCTCGGTTGGACCCTCGCCGTGCGCGACACGTCGACCCCGTTCTGGGTGCTGCTGTGCCTGTCGTTTTCGGCCGGCATCGGCGGCGGCGCGTTCTCCGGCCTGATGGCGTCCACCAGCTACTTCTTTCCCAAGCGCCTCGCCGGTACGGCGCTCGGTCTGCAGGCGGGCCTGGGCAACTTCGGTATCGGTCTGATCCAACTGCTGCTGCCTTGGGTGGTGGGCTTCGGCCTGCTCGGCACGGCCGCGCTGACCCCGCAGTCAAGTGCCAACGGGGAACTCGTGTGGCTGCACAATGGTGGGCTGGTGCTCATCCCCTGGGCCGTGCTTGCCATGGTGCTCTCGATTCTGTACCTGCGTCGGGTGCCGATCACGGCCAACTTCGCCCAGCAGATCGACATCTTTCGGGTCAAGCACACCTGGATCATGACCGCCATCTACCTGATGAGCTTCGGCGCCTACAGCGGCCTGGCTGCCCAGATGGGCCTGATCATCCTCAACGTCTACGGTGATTTCCCGGATGCGCCCAACCCGCTGGCGTTCGCATTCATTGGCCCCGTGGTGGGCGCCGCCGTGCGCGCCGCGTGCGGCCCGTTCTGCGACAAGTTCGGTGGGGCGATCTTCACCTTCGTCGGCGGCGCCGGCATGGTGGTGGGCACCATCCTCACGTCCTTCTTCCTCACCCCGTCCACTGTCGGTGAGTTCTGGGGCTTCCTCACCGGCATGCTGATCATCTTCTTCTTCGCCGGCCTGGCCAACGGTGGCACCTTCAAGCAGATGCCGATGATCTTCCCCAAGCGTCAGGCTGGCGGCGCCATCGCCTGGACCTCGGCGATCGCGGCGTTCGGTCCGTTCATCGTGGGCATCGCGCTCACGGCGATCAGTCCCACCGCGTTCTTCATCGGTTGCGCCGTGTTCTGCGTCTTCTGCACGGTGTTGGCGTGGGTCTACTACGCGCGTCCCAACGCCCCCTACCCCGGCTAGCGCAACGACGGTCGGCGCGTACCGTGGTTTCACACCACCCGCTCCCCGCGGGTGGTGGGGTCACTCGGCGGCGGCGCTGGTGTAGCGGTCGAGCACGACGTCCACGAGAGTGACGGGAGGTTCCTCACCGTCGACGAGGAGGGGCTCGCTGACGATGTCGGCGCCCGCCCTCCGGGCCATGGCCGCGAAGGTGCCCGGGGCGAGGAGGTAGTTGGCGACAACCACACGCGCCCCGGGAAATTCGGAGCGGGAATCGGCGACAGCCTCCGGCAGGCGGGGTTCCGCAGCGGTGATGAAGGCGACCGTGACCGCACGATCCAGCAGCGCCGAGAGCTGCGCACCCGCGGCGTGGCAATCCGCCACGGCGTTCGCGTCGCTGGACCCGGCTGCGGCGAGAATCACCCTGTCCCCGTCGCGGAGACCGCATTCGGCGAGGCGGCGGGCCACAATAGCCGTGATCCGGGTATCGGGTCCGAGGGCGGCCGTCACGGTGACCCGGCGCGGCGCGGCGTCTGCCACGGCGTTCGCGAGGTCGAATCGCACGTGGTAGCCGGCGGAGATCAGGAGCGGCACGAGGACAGTGTCTCGCCCGGGCTCGGCTTCGGCGAGGCACTGCGGCACATCCGGCTGCTGCACGTCAACGAATCCGCCCACTACTGGGGTCTCGGGTCTCGCGGCGGCCAGTCCGCGCGTCGCCGCGGCCACCAGCTGGAGCACGGCGCGCTGTGCGACGGGGTCGCGGGAGCCGTGCGAGGCGAGCAGCAGGAGCGGGGCGACCCTCACAGCCGATTCGGCAGCCATCAGGCTGCGGCGTGCGCCGGCGCTTCCGAGACGAGACGCACCCGCACGGAGCCAGACTCGACACTGGTTTCGAACGTGCGCAGACGCAGGTCGGGCGAGTTGAGGCATTCCCCGGTAGCGAGGTCGTACACCTGCTTGTGCAGCGGTGAGGTCAGCGTCACGCGATCGCCGCGCGATCCGACGATGCCACGGCACATCACGTACGAGCCCGTGGCGGGGTCCTCGTTGGAGACGGCGTACACGGTTCCGTCGGGCATCCGCACCAGGGCGAGCTGCTCGCCGTCGACGATCGCGGCTTCTGCCCACAGCGGTTCGAGCTGAGAGAGCGCGCAGACCTCTACCCAGCCGGCGCCGGCCTCGGTGCTCAGCGTGGTCGTGTCGTGTGTGGTGAACATGATGCCCTTCGATTCCGGCGCCGGGCCGGTGGATGCGTGCGGCGCCCCTTCAGGTTACCCACGCACCAGGCGCCTGACGCGGGACCTAGGACCCTTATATGGCGCGCGCGCGTATGACTTACTGGAGAGACGCCATGAGGTCGGCCTGGTGGCGGGTTTACGCCATCGGGGTTCCGCGGCCTGATCCACTCCGAGAGGTGCCGCGATGACACTGAACACCCCCCAGCAACCCCGCCGCGTGCTCGTGATCGGCGGCGGTCCCGCCGCCCACCGTTTCGCCGAGGCGATGGATGCCCGCGCCCGCGCCGCCGGTGACAACATTCGCCCGATCGACGTCACCGTCATCGGCGAAGAGGTGCACCTCCCCTATGACCGGGTCTCCCTCTCACACCGACTCGGCGGCCCCGAAGACCTCACGCTGGGCGACCCGTCCTTCTGGCAGTCCGAGACCATGCACTATCGCGGCGGCAGCCGCGTCACCGCCGTCGATCCCGCGGCCCAGACCGTGACCCTCGACGCCGGTGACGTGCTCTCCTACGACGACCTGGTCTTCGCCACCGGTTCGAGCGCCTTCGTGCCGCCGGTGCCCGGCGCCGACAGCGGTGTGGTCTATCGAACGATTGAAGACGTGGACTTCCTGGTCAGCGAGACCGCCCGCCTGAAGGCGAAGTTCGGCCGGCCCGCGAACGTCACCGTGATCGGCGGCGGGCTGCTCGGGCTCGAGGCCGCCGGCGGCGTGCAGCGCCTCGGCGCGAACACCACGATCGTGGATGGCGCCACCTGGCTGATGCCCACCCAGCTCGACCAGGGCGCCGGCATGGCCCTCGGCCGTCTCATCGACGCGCAGGGCATCCAGCTGGAACTGGGCCACCGCCCCACCGAGATCCTCGTCGCCGAGACCGGGCAGGTTCTCGGCCTCACCCTCGACGACGATCGCCAGATCAACGCCGACCTGATCGTCTGGTCCATCGGCATCCGTGCCCGCGACGAACTCGCCCGCGCAGCAGGCCTGGAGATCGGCCCGCGCGGCGGCATCGTGATCGGTGACGACTGCGCCAGCTCGGTGCCCGGCATCTGGGCGATCGGCGAGGTCGCCAGCGTCGATGGGCGCTGCATCGGCCTGGTCGCCCCGGCCAACGCCATGGCCGAGGTCGTCGCCGACCGGCTGAACGGCGGCGAAGCCGTGTTCCCCGGCATCGACGACGCCACCAAGCTCAAGCTCTCCGGAGTGGAGGTGGCCAGCTTCGGTGACGCCTTCGGCACCGGTGAGCGCGCCCTCGAGGTGGTCTACGCCGACCCCGCCCGCGGCCTGTACCAGAAGGTCGTCGTCTCCCACGATGCCAAGACCCTGCTCGGCGGCATCTTCGTCGGTGACGCGTCACCGTATCTGTCACTGCGCCCGCTGCTCGGTCGGGAACTGCCCACCGAACCCGGCGCGTACCTCTCCGCGTCCGGCGCCGAACTCCCCTCCAGCTCGGACATGCCCGATGACGCCCAGCTGTGTTCCTGCAACGACGTCTCCTTCGGAACCGTGCGCGCCGCCATCCGAGGTGACCACGGCGACCCCGTCACCGAGCTCGGCGCCCTCAAGGCCTGCACCCGGGCCGGCACCCAGTGCGGCTCGTGCGTGCCGCTGCTCAAGAAGGTGCTCGAAACCGAGCTGCTCGCCGCGGGCCTCGAGATCTCGAAGGCACTCTGCGAGCACATCTCGATCAGCCGCAGCGAACTGTTCGAGTCGGTGCGAGTGCTACAGCTGAGCTCGTTCGACCAGATCATGGAACGCTTCGGCACCGGCCTCGGCTGCGACGTCTGCAAGCCCACCATTGCCTCCATCCTCGCCTCGCAGTCCTCCGCCTACATCCTGGATGCCGGCCGTGGCGGACTGCAGGACACCAACGACCGGGCCCTCGGCAACATGCAGAAGGACGGCAGCTACTCGGTGGTGCCCCGCATCCCCGCCGGTGAGATCACCCCGGAAAAGCTCATCGTGATCGGCCAGGTCGCCGCGGAATTCAACCTGTATACCAAGATCACCGGCGCCCAGCGCATCGGCCTCTTCGGTGCTCGGCTCGACCAGCTGCCCGACATCTGGCGCGCCCTCGTTGACGCCGGCTTCGAATCCGGCCAGGCCTACGGCAAGAGCCTGCGCACGGCGAAATCATGCATCGGGTCGACCTGGTGCCGCTTCGGCGTGCAGGATTCCGTGGCCCTGGCGATCATGCTGGAGAACCGGTATCGCGGGCTGCGATCGCCGCACAAGTTCAAGATCGGTGTCTCCGGCTGCGCCCGCGAGTGCGCCGAAGCCCGCGGCAAGGACATCGGCGTGATCGCCACCGAGCTCGGCTGGAACCTCTACGTCGGCGGCAACGGCGGCTTCCAGCCGGTACACGCCGTACTGCTGGCCAAGGATCTCGACGAGGCCACCCTGGTGCAATACATCGACCGCTACCTGATGTATTACATCCGCACCGCCGACCGTGTGCAGCGCACCGCGCGCTGGCAAGAAGACCTGGAAGGCGGCATCGACCACGTGCGCGACGTGGTCGTGAACGACTCCCTGGGCATTGCCGCCGACCTCGAGGCGGCAATGGCCGCCCACGTCGACGTCTACGAAGACGAGTGGGCGGCCACGCTGGCCGACCCGGATCGGCTGCGCCGGTTCCGTCCGTTCGTCAACTCCGACACCCCCGACCCGTCGCTCCTGCAGGTCATCGAGCGCGACCAGCCGCGCCCGGCCCGGCCCGACGAGCGTGACCACGCCACCATTGCCGGGTCGATCAGGCGCACCGGCCGCCGTATTCCGGTGAGCATCGACGGCGTCGACATCTCCCGCGTTCCGTCGACCGGCGCGGAGTAGCCCGTGGACCTCGGTCTCGATTACACGGGCAAGCGGGTGCTCGTGGTGGGCGGTGCCCAGGCGGCCCGGCGCGTTATCGCGCGCTACCTGGCCTCGAGCGCACACGTCTACCACCTGACCGGGCCCGGCCCCGCGTTGGTGGGGCGCCCCGTATCCGGGGTCAGCACCCCCGCTTTTCCCCGGTCCGCGGGTGCGTGGAACGCGCTCATAGCCGCCGTTGACCTGGTGGCCGTCGTGCAGGCCTCGCCGGACATCGATGCGCGCATCAGCGCGGCATGCGCCCGGCACCGCACCTGGCTCACCCGGGAGGCCGCCGCGTCGACCGCACCGGTCGGGTCGGTCACTCTGGTCGGCGGCGGCCCCGGCCTCGAGAGCCTGCTCACGGTCGGCGCCATGACCGCTCTGCACACCGCCGACGTTGTCTTCTATGACCGGCTTGGTCCCACCGCCCGGCTCGCCCAGTGGGCTCCGGGGGCAGAACTCGTCGACGTCGGCAAAGCACCGGGGCACCACGCGATCCCCCAACGTGACGCCGAACGGATGATGGTGTCCGCCGCCCTTGCCGGGCGCACCGTCGTGCGGCTCAAGGGCGGTGACCCGTTCGTGTTCGGCCGGGGCGGCGAAGAGGTGCTCGCCTGCCGTGCCGCCGGCGTGCCGGTGAGCGTGATCTCTGGAGTGACGAGCGCGATCGCCGTGCCCGCGGCCGCCGGTATCCCGGTGACGCATCGCGAGGTGAGCCGGTCATTCACCGTGATCTCCGGTCACGCCCCGATCACCGATACTGAACTGACCCACCTCATCGGCCTGGACGGCACCATCGTGGTGCTGATGGGCATTGGTACCCTGTTGCAGATGATCGCCGGGCTGAACCGGCTCGGCATGCGGGCCGACATGCCCGTCGCCATTGTGGAGCGCGGCTTCGCTCACGACCAGCGCTCGACCTTTGGCCGGCTGGACACCATAACCGCGCTCGCGACCGGCGCTGGCGTGCGCTCCCCCGCCGTCGTGGTGATCGGTGAGGTCGTCGCCCTGGCCGCTCGCGGCGATGCCGACGCGTCCGACCTCCTGTATGAGGCGTCGGAGCTGGCCGGCTGAGAAGCTCGACCAGCTCCGCGCCGGGCGGTTAGCGGCGGATGTTCGTGCGGGAACGGGACGGCCGGGCGGGCTCATCGGCGCGTGGAGAGACGCGCACATTGGGCAGCTCGGCCTTCTCCCAACCACGCTTGACCGTGCGGGCGCCGGAGCCCTTGTGGGTGTCGCGGGAGCGGTAGATCACATATGGGCGCCAGATGTAGCCGATCGGCGCCGAGAACACGTGCACCAGGCGGGTGAACGGCCAGAGCAGGAACAGCGCGGTGGCGGTGAGCACGTGCAGCTGGAAGAAGAACGGTACATCGCTCATCAGCTCCGGCTGCGGCTGGAAACCCCAGAGGCTGCGGATCCACGGTGAGATCGAGCCGCGGTAGTCGTAGCCGGCGCCGAGCACCTGGTGCAGGACGGTGGCGGTGGTGCCGAACAGGATGGTGCCGCCGAGGAAGATGTACATCACCTTGTCCATCACCGTGGTGGCCAGGTGTACCCGGGTGACCAGACGCCGGCGGATGATCAGGATGACCAGTCCAGCGATGGTCAGCACGGCCGCGATGCTCCCGAGCCAGGTGGCCCCGATGTGGTAGATGTGCTCGGTGACCCCGAAGAATTCCAGCCATGGCTTGGGAATGAACAGACCGACCACGTGGCCGCCGATCACCATGAGCATGCCGTAGTGGAACATCGGCGACCCCCAGCGCAGCAGCCGGTTCTCGTACGTCTGGCTGGAACGGGAGGTCCAACCGAACTGGTCGAACCGGTAGCGCAGGATGTGGCCGACCACGAAGGTGGCGGCGGCGATGTAGGGGAACGCCACCCACAGGAGATAGTCGAGCGGGGTCATACCCTTACGTCCTCACTGGAACCGCCATCGGCGGAGAATGGTTTGAGATTGCCGAGGAACGTCATGCCGACCGTCTCGGTAGGGGGACCTTCGTTGACGAGGTCGAGGTAGCGCTGGCGGGTGGCGTCGTCAATCGGCGGCAACGACAGGCAGACGGCCTCGACGAGATGCATGTAGGGGCTGTTGACCTTCTCAAGCGCCGAACGCAGCACTTCGATGCCGTCCCGGTGCGCCGAGAGCAACTCACCGGCGATCGGCGAATCCGAGAGGGCCGAGAACTCGAGCACCATCGGCAGGTAGTCGGGCAGTTCGTCGGCCGCGACCTCCCAGCCGGCGGCCCGGTAGGCCTCGACGAAGCGCACCAGAGCCATCCCGCGCCGACGGGTGTCACCGGCCGCGTAGTAGCTCAGGTACGGACAGCACTTGCGTTTGAGGTCGAAGGTAGCGGTGAAGTGCACCTCCAGCTCCTGCTGGTTCATCTCCCCCGCGGCGTCGAGGAAGGCGCCGAACGCGGCCCGCAGGCCATCCGGAAGCGTCTCGACCGACGCGGCCACGGCCGAGAACCGGCCGCGGCGCGCCTCGTCGGGGTAGTCCATCAGCAGGGATGCCGCCATGTGCGCGATGCGGCGGTCGCCGTCGCCGAGACTGAGCGCCGTCACTCGCCGGGGCGCGAGCTTGGGCGTTCTCACGCTGTGGCCTCTGGGCTCTTCTTGGGCGGGAACATGCCCTGGGGCACGGCGCCGCCGGTCCAGTTGAGCAGGTTGACCCTGCCCGGCGTGGTGGGCTTGGTCTTCTCACCGCCGCGGCCGGTCATCTCGTTGTAGTTCGAGACTGTGCCGGCCAGTGGCATGCCGGGTTCTTGGCCGAACGGTCCGGCGTTCTGGCCGGGTCCGCCCATTCCGGGGCCACCGTCGGTGTCGAGCGAGCAGGCGAGTTCGTCGAGTTCGCGGGCGGTTTCCACGTGAGCCTTGGGAATGACGTAGCGGTCCTCGTACTTGGCGATCGCGAGGAGCCGGTACATGGCTTCCATCGTCTCGCCCGTCATGCCCACGGCCTTCGGAATGCGCTCGTCGGCCGGCTTGCCGAGGTTGATGTCGCGCATGTAGGAGCGCATGGCGGCGAGCTTCTTCAGCGACGCCTCCACGGGGCGCACGTCGCCGGCCGAGAACAGCCCAGCGAGGTACTCGACCGGGATGCGCAGACGGTCGATCGCGGCGAACAGAGTGCGGGCATCCTCGCTGTCGGCCTGGGTGGTGGAAACCACGTCGACGACCGGCGAGAGCGGCGGGATGTACCAGACCATGGGCATGGTGCGGTATTCGGGGTGTAGCGGCAGCGCGATCTTGTACTCGGAGATCATCTTGTAGATCGGGCTGTTCTGCGCGGCGAGGATCCAGTCGTCCTCCATACCCTCGGCCTTGGCCGCCGCGATGACTTCGGGGTCGAACGGGTCGAGGAAGCAGGCGCGCTGGGCGTCGAGCAGGTCGTGCTCGTTCTCGACCGAGGCCTGCGCAAGCACGGCGTCGGCGTCATAGAGCATCAGGCCGAGGTAGCGGAGGCGCCCCACGCAGGTCTCGGAGCAGATGGTGGGCTTGCCCTGTTCGATCAGGGGGTAGCAGAGCGTGCACTTCTCGGCCTTGCCGGTCTTGTGATTGAAGTACACCTTCTTGTAGGGGCACGCCGAGACGCACATGCGCCAGCCGCGGCAGCCGTCCTCGTCGACGAGCACGATGCCGTCTTCCTCGCGCTTGTACATGGCGCCGGAGGGGCAGGCCGCGACGCAGGCGGGGTTGAGGCAGTGCTCGCAGATGCGTGGCAGGTAGAACATGAAGGTGTTCTCGAACTCCATCTTCACGTGCTCGCTCATGGTGGCGAGAATGGGGTCGTCAGCGGCGGTCTCCTGCGAGCCACCGAGGTTGTCATCCCAGTTACCGGACCACTTGATGTCCATGTTCTTGCCGGTCAAGAGCGACTTGGGCCTGGCGACCGGGCTCTGGGTTCCGGCCGGAGCCGTGGTGAGCATGTCGTAGTCGTAGGTCCACGGCTCGTAATAGTCGTCGATCACGGGAAGATCGGGGTTGTCGAAGATGTGCAGCAGCTTGCTCAGCCGACCGCCGGCGCGCAGTTTCAGCCGACCGCGCTTATTGCGCACCCAGCCGCCCTTCCACTTCTCCTGGTCTTCGTACTGGCGCGGGTAGCCCACGCCGGGCTTGGTCTCCACATTGTTGAACCAGGCGTACTCGACGCCGGTGCGGTTGGTCCAGACCTGCTTGCAGGTGACCGAACAGGTGTGACACCCGATGCATTTGTCGAGATTCATGATCATCGACATTTGAGCCATTACGCGCATTTAGTACTCAACCTCCTGGCTGCGTCGACGAATCACGGTGACCTCGTCGCGTTGGTTCCCGGTCGGGCCGAGGTAGTTGAAAGCGAACGACAGCTGGGCGTAGCCGCCGATCAGGTGAGAAGGCTTGAGCAGGATGCGGGTGAGCGAGTTGTTGGTGCCACCGCGCATTCCGCTGGTCTCGGCGACGGGCACGTTGATGGTGCGGTCCTTCGCGTGATACATGTACACCGTGCCCTCCGGCATCCGGTGCGAGACGATGGCGCGGGCCACGACCACACCGTTGCGGTTATAGGACTCGATCCACTCGTTGTCGCGAACGCCGATCTTGTCGGCATCCTGCGGGGACATCCAGATGGTGGGGCCACCGCGGGAAAGCGAGAGCATCAGCAGGTTGTCCTGGTATTCGGAGTGGATCGACCACTTGGAGTGCGGCGTGAGGTATCGCACGGCCACCTCGGCGCGACCCTTCGAGCCGGGGGCTCCGGTGGCGGCGGTAGAGCCGACGATGGAGTCCTCGAACAGGCGGTGCATGTCCAGTGGCGGCCGGTAGATCGGCAACTGCTCGCCGAGCTCCACCATCCAGTCATGGTCGAGGTAGAAGTGTTGCCGCCCGGTGAGGGTGTGCCAGGGCTTGAGGTGTTCAACGTTGATCGTGAAGGCACTGTAGCGGCGGCCGCCGTGCTCGCTGCCCGACCACTCCGGGGAGGTGAGCACCGGCACCGGCGCGCCCTGCACGTCCGGGTAGGAGAACCGACGACCCTCGTTGTCGCTGGCCAGGTGCGCCAGCTTCACACCGGTGCGCTTCTCCATGTCGCGGAAGCCCTGGGTACCGAGCCGCCCGTTTGTGGTTCCCGAAAGGGCCAGCACCATTTCACAGGCCTGGATGGCGGTTTTCAGCTGAGGCCGGCCCGCGGTGGGGCCGCTGGCGATGAGGCCGTTCTTCTGGCCGAGGTAGGCCACCTCCACGTCGGGATTGAACTTGACGCCCTTGGTGACCATGCCGAGCTTCTCGGTGAGCGGACCCAGCGAGCCGAGCCTCTCGTAGAAGGCCGGGTAGTCGCGTTCGACCACCACGAGCTTGGGCATGGTGACACCGGGGACCAACGGCAGGTTGTCTTCGACGATGCCGTGCGGGCTCGACATGGCATCCGGGGTGTCGTGCAGCAGCGGAATCGCGACGAGGTCTTTGCGCACACCGAGGTGCTCCACCGACATCTGGGAGATCTTCTCCGCCAGGATGTGGAAGATGTCGAAGTCGGTCTTGGACTGGAACGGCGGGTCGATGGCCGGGTTGAACGAGTGGATGAACGGGTGCATGTCGGTGGTGGACAGGTCGTTCTTCTCGTACCAGGTGGCCGGCGGCAGCACGACGTCGCTGTAGATCGTGGTCGACGTCATGCGGAAGTCGCTGGTGACCATCAGGTCGAGCTTGCCCTCCGGGGCGGACTCGTGCCATTTCATGGTCTTCGGGCGCTTCGCCGGCGGCGACTCCGGCGCCCGCACGGCGCTCTTGGTGCCGAGCAGGTGCTTGAGGAAGTACTCGTTGCCCTTGCCCGAGGAGCCGATGATGTTGGCCCGCCAGACGACCATGACGCGCGGGAAGTTCTCCGGCGCATCCGGGTCTTCGATGGCGTACTCGAGGCTGCCGTCGCCCAGGGAGTCAACGACGTACTGGGCCGGTTCGACTCCGGCCGCCGCGGCGTCATCGACGAGGTCGAGCGAGTTGCGGTTGAAGGTCGGGTAGCCGGGCATCCAGCCGCGCTTGGTGGATTCGACCAGGCAGTCGGCCGTGGTGCGGTCCTTGAAGACGCCGGAGCCGAGCGGGCTGGAGAGGGTGTCGGCGGACAGGCCGTCGTAGCGCCACTGATCCGTGGCGAGGTAGAAGAATCCGGTGCCGATCATTTGACGCGGCGGCCGCACCCAGTCCAGGCCGAAGGCGTACTGGCCGTAGCCGGTGAGCGGGCGCACCTTCTCCTGGCCCACGTAGTGAGCCCAACCGCCGCCGTTGACCCCCTGGCAACCGGTCATGGTGGTCAGCGCCAGGAAGGCGCGGTAGATGGTGTCGGAGTGGAACCAGTGGTTGGTTCCGGCACCCATCAGGATCATCGAGCGACCGTCGGAGTCCTCGGCGTTCTGCGCGAACTCGCGGCCGATGCGTTCGGCGGCCTGGCGTGGCACCGAGGTAATGCTCTCCTGCCAGGCGGGGGTGCCGGGCGAGGTGGCGTCGTCGTAGCCGGTGGGCCAGTAGCCGGGCAGGTTCAGTTCGTCCCGGCCCACGCCGTACTGGGCGAGCAGCAAGTCGAACACTGTGGTGACCAGCTGGCCGGCCACCATTCGTACGGGCACGCCGCGACGCACGATACCGGCGCCGCCGGCGTGCTGTTCGCCGATTTCGTCGGTCTCCGGGGCCACGTCGAAGCGGGGCATGTCGATGGCGACGGATGCCTGGTCGTAGTCGGGTGCATCCGCGATCGAGAGCAGTGGGTCGACGCCCTCGAGGTCGAGGTTCCACTTGCCGGCGTCGGTCTCACTGAAGCGGTGCCCGATGGAGCCGTTGGGCACCACGGCCTGGCCGTTCTGGTCGAGCATCACTGTCTTGAAAGCAGCGCTGGCAACTGTCGTGGCCAGACCGGGCAGGGCATCCGCGGTGAGGAATTTGCCGGGAACGTAGGCGTCGCCGCGCGGGGTGAGGCTGATCAGGTAGGCCGAGTCGCTGTAGCGCTTCATGTAGTCGACAAAGCGGGTGGTGCGGCGGTCGACCAGAAATTCCTTGAGCACGACGTGGCCCATCGCGATGGCGAGGGCGCCGTCGGTGCCGGGGTGAACGGCGAGCCATTCGTCGGCGAACTTGGAGTTGTCGGCGTAGTCGGGTGAGACCGTGATGACCTTCTGGCCCCGGTAACGGGCCTCGACCATGAAGTGCGCGTCGGGGGTGCGGGTGACGGGCACATTCGAGCCCCACATGATCAGATAGCTGGAGTTCCACCAGTCGGCCGATTCGGGCACATCCGTCTGGTCGCCGAAGACCTGCGGGCTGGCGACGGGCAGGTCGGCGTACCAGTCGTAGAACGAGAGCATGGTGCCGCCGAGCATGGAGATGAACCGGTTGCCGACACCCTGCGACACGATCGACATGGCCGGGATCGGCGAGAAGCCGGCGATGCGGTCCGGCCCGTACTTCTTGATGGTGTGCACGTGTGCGGCAGCGACGATCTCGGAGGCTTCGTCCCAGCTGGCGCGCACCAGGCCGCCCTGACCGCGGGCGCTCTTGTATGCCTTGGCGCTCTCGGGGTTGTCGGTGACCTCGGCCCAAGCGAGAACCGGGTCACCGGTGCGGGCCTTGGCCGCACGGTACAGCTCAAGCAGCACACCACGCACGTAGGGGTAACGCACCCGGGTGGGCGAGTAGGTGTACCAGCTGAACGCGGCACCACGGGGGCAGCCCCGCGGCTCGTACTCGGGCGAGTCCGGGCCAACGGAGGGGTAGTCGGTCTGCTGGGTCTCCCAGGTGATGATGCCGTCCTTGACGTACACCTTCCAGGAGCAGGAGCCCGTGCAGTTCACGCCGTGGGTGGAGCGGACTTCCTTGTCGTGGGTCCAGCGGTCACGGTAGAAGGAGTCGGCGTCGCGGCCGCCCTCGAGGAACACCGAGCGGAGGTCTGGCGAGGTCTCACCGCGGCGGAGGAACCGGCCGAAGTTGAGGATCGTGTCTGTGAGGGGGCCGTCGGTGCCGGGCTTGGCGGCCCGAGCGCTGGCCTGACCAGACCTCGCGAAGATGGAGTTCTTCAGTGATTTCACGGTGATCCCCTTGCCCTGTGGGAGTCACCACGGTCAGTGACACCCTCGGGGGTAAGCCTGACCGTTGCCGAAAATCGCTACAACCGCGAAACACCGTGAATAATCGGCGGCGGACCCAGGACCGGGGCTCTCGCCGGCTCCAGCACCCGAACGAGCAAGTCAAGGGTGCAGGTGTCCGGGCCGACCAGCGGATGCATCCGCTCGGCCTCGAGCGGGCCGTCCGTCTGCTCGAGGAGTGTCTGGATCAGGCCGTAGTGCACCGCACAGACCTCGGGGTGCAGCTTCACCATCTCGCTGTACGGGCAGTCGTGGAGATGCACGTGGGTGCCGTCAGGGTCGTGGTCGGAGTCGAAGCCGCTCTGGTCGAGATGGTCGTCGAGCGCATCGATCTGGTTCTGACGAGGCGTGCTCGTGATGGCCTCAAGAGGCAGAAGCTTGCGCACCAGTTCGCCGCGGCGGTGTGCGGCTTCCGCCCTGGCGGCCCGCACTGACCCGGGTTCGATGGCGCGGGCGGCCGCGCTGTACAGCATCCGGGGACGACCCTTGGTCTCGCGGTTTTCGGGCTGGCAGGTGATGAAGCCGTCGTCGACCAGTCGTTGCAGGTGTTCCCTGGCGGTGTTCGGGTGTAGCCCGGCGGCGTCGGCGAGGTCGGTCACGGTCATGGTGCCGCGGCGCTGAAGGTGCCAGAGCAGGGTGATCCTGCTGATGGAGGCGAGCGTTCTGTAGCTCGTGGCGGCGCGGGGCATTTGGCCAGTATGCGCTCTTGTTGCGTCTGGCGGTACCCCGCCGGCCCGGCGGCCTGCCTCCTGGCCCGCGGCGAGCACCGCCTGAAGGTCCGCTCCAGCGTCCAGCAGAGTTTCAGACCTGACGGTCCTAAGGTGCGTCAGATGCGCGACCAGAATGCAGGTGAAACTGGCTTCCCCCGCTGACCAGCCTGCAAGGAGGGGACGGACCTCGGATCAGATGTTGATCGGACCTGGCGAATGCGGCGCTACCGTGGGTTCACCGTCGAGGATGGCGTTCACGATCTTCTCCGCACGTGGCGTGAGAACATCGCCGGGGTAGAACTGCTCGTAGAGTTCGCCCGCGTCCTCAAGCGTGTGGACGTCACACAGTGCGAGGAGGAGCCTGATGTCGCGGGTGTCGCGCCCGGGTCGGTTCGCTCGAAGCTTCATAGCCAGCATCGCCTCCTTGGATGCCACTTCGATAACGATGCCATCCGCGTCGTGGATCGTTTCCCACTCAACGGCGCGGCCGAGAGTGGGGAGGGCGTCGGCCTTTGTGACCTCGAAGTTCAGCCATTTCGCGTCCCATCCGCGCTTATAGGCGACCCTCTCGGCGGCGGCGACTGGCTCATCTGAGCCGGGATTGACGTGAAGGACATCTAGGTCCTGCGTCGTCCCCCGGTCGAAGTAGCGCAGGGCGAGTGCAGCGCCGCCCACGAGCCGGATGCCAGCGACCTCGCCCGCATCGTGTAGCTCGGCGACGAGATCTCAAAGGCCCAGGATGATCGCGTCACGATCTAGCGGAGTGGCTGTCATCACACACTTGCGAAGGTATCTGCCCAAGCGAAGACACCGCGTTCGGCGAACTCAACCGGCACGTCATCACGCTCAGGCGCCGGGTCGGCCGGGTCGACCCGGAAAACGACAGGTACGGTGAGCGTGCGATCGGGGTTGTTGACCCATCCAGGGAGCGGGATGTCTTCCTGGTTGAGTCGCCAAGCCACCAGGGCCGCGATCGCCGCGTCCCACACCCGATCCCCGGTGTTTTCCGGCTCTGTCAGGCCGAGGATTCCTCGGACGAGTCCGTGTTCGGCGGTGAGGTTGTCATTCAACTGGAGGAGCGCCCGCAGGGCCCGGTCTGTGTCACGGGCGCGCAGATGTTCACGAATTGCCACTGCCGAACTGGCTGCGTCGTCCCGTCGTGTGGGAGCGGCGTACAGTCGATGCCCGGTGCCAGCGAGGAGCCGATCAACGGTGCTGTAGGCGGCGTCTCTTCCCCGTTCATGATGAGAGACGCTGGCCTGGTCGATGCCGGTCAACTCTGCAAGGCGCGCCTGTGTGAGATTACGGCTCCGTCGGGCGGCCCTAACCAGGGTGGATGACGCTGCCACGATCACCACCTCCCAATCGCAATATGACTCCTAGAACATATTCTACTCGCACACATCAACATAAGGATGGCGAACGTACTGACGGCTGCTACCAGTTCGCAGCAGGCAGTCCGCTGGATGCGCCGAACAACCAACAGGTAACACGCACCCCTCAGCGCTAACAGCCACGGCCGAATGCGACACCAGAAACCAACGTCGATTGTGGTGCGTTTCTGGTCACACAAACGCCCGGAATACCAGGCATCGTGGGCGGGCCGAGCCAATATTCTTCTCTACCCGGGCACAGCATTCCCTGATGAGCGCCACTTTGTCGGAAGACTCGAACCAAGAACCTCGCAACCATTCAGACTTCTCATAGGATCCGAAACGTCAATTCACTACTGACCGGCATAAATGATGAGAAGCGCCCCAAACCGGCCCGTCGCTCTAGCGGTTTTCGGACATGACCCAACGACGGAGTCCACATGAAAAAACCCCCGCATGACCGGGGGTTTTGCTACTGCTGGGGTACCTGGACTCGAACCAAGAACAAATGAACCAGAATCATCCGTGTTGCCAATTACACCATACCCCAATGGCGTAGTCCGAGAACCGCGCCGAAAAGTAACTCTAGCCCACTTCGGTGCGACCAGCCAAATTGAGTGGAGGGTGTGTCGCGAGCGGGCCGAGAAGCTCGCGGTTGATGGCCACCGCGGCGCGCGCACCCTCGCCTGCGGAGACAAGCAACTGCTCCGGTCCGGGCGGGGTGGTGTCGCCCGCGGCGAAGAGACCGGGCACCGAGGTGCGGCCCTGCGGGTCGACGACGATCAGGCCGGACGCATCCGTGGCCGGATGAAGCGCACCCGCGAACGTCGCGGCTGCCTCGTACCGGGGACGCACAAAACCGCCCTCCCTGGCCACGAACTCACCGTCGGCGACCTCGATACCAGTCATGGCGCCGCGCTCCCCCACCACGTCGGTGAGGGCGCGCCGGTCGACACGGATGCCGCGTGCGGCAAGTGCCGCTTCGTCGGCGTCGGTGACCTGGCCGACACCGTTCGTGAAGACGATGAGGTCGTCGGTCCACTGCGAGATGAGCAGGGCGTGCTCGGCGAGGTCGTCGGTCTCGCCGATCAGGGCGAGGGCGCGGTCGGCCTCTTCGTAGCCGTCGCAGGCGATGCAGCTGTGCAGGTTGGTGCCGTACCAGGCGCGGATGCTCGGCAGCGCCGGCAGCGTCTCGGCCAGGCCGGTGGCGATCAGCACGGTGCGCGCCGTGACCACCCGGTTCTTCTCGCCGCGCATGCCCTTGGTCGACACCGTGAAGCGGGCCACTGTGGCGTCCGTCGCCTCGGCGCCCGCCAGGGCCTCCACGGCGCGCACGAGCCCCATGTGGAACTCGGCGGCCGGATAAGCCTCATACTCCTCACGGCCGATGCGCCTCAGCTCCAGGGGCGGAACGCCGTCCCGGGTGATGAAACCGTGCGACCGGAGAGTGGCCGAATGCCGGGGCCGGTTGCTGTCGATCATCAGGGTGCGCCGGCGGGCGCGCACCAGGTTGAGCCCCGCGGCCAGGCCGGCTGGGCCGGCACCGATGATGACGACGTCGTATGGCGTCTCGGCGGCGCCGGCAGCGGAGGCGCCGCCGCCGGCGTTCACTGAACCGTCCGGGCTCATGACACCAGGGTCGCCGAGAGCCGGTCCAGGCGGGCCAGGGTGTCGCTCCGGCCGAGGATCTCCATGGATTCGAACAGCGGCGGCGAGATCTTGCGGCCGGACACGGCCACGCGCAGCGGGCCGAACGCGACCCGGGGCTTGAGGCCGAGGCCCTCGATCAGGGTGTCCGCGAGGGTCGTGTGCAGGAGCTCGTGCTTCCATTCCGCTTCGGGAATGTTGCGGAGGGCGTCCGTGGCGGCTGCGAGGATCTCGGCGGCGTTCTGCGGAAGCGACTTCAGCGCATCCGCCTGGAACTCGAGGGTGTCGGCGCTGTGGAACAGGAAGCCGAGCATGTCGGGCGTCTCGCCGAGCAGGGCGATGCGCTCCTGCACGAGCGGGGCGGCGGCGGTGAGGATGGCCTGCTCGGCGTCGCTGAGCGGCTCGGTGACGATGCCGGCGTGCACCAGGTACGGCACCACGCGGGAGGCGAAGTCGGCCGGCTCGAGCAGGCGGATGTGGTCGCCGTTGAGCGATTCGGCCTTCTTGAGGTCGAAGCGCGCCGGGTTGGGGTTCACGTCCACGACGTCGAACGCGGCGATCATCTCCTCGATGGAGAACACGTCGCGGTCATGCGTGAGTGACCAGCCCAGCAGGGACAGGTAGTTGACCAGGCCCTCGGGGATGAAGCCGCGTTCGCGGTGCAGGAACAGGTTCGACTCGGGGTCACGCTTGGAGAGCTTCTTGTTCTTGTCGCCCATGACGTAGGGCAGGTGGCCGAAGCGGGGCACGAAGGTGGTGAGTCCGATGTCGATCAGCGCGTGGTACAGGGCGATCTGGCGCGGGGTGGAGGAGAGCAGGTCCTCGCCGCGCAGCACGTGGGTGACGCCCATGAGCGCGTCGTCGACCGGGTTCACGAACGGGTAGAGCGGATGCCCGTTGGGCCGCACCACGACGAAGTCGCTGAACGAGCCGGCCGGGAAGGTGATCTCGCCGCGCACCAGGTCGTCGAAGGAGAGCTCGGTGTCGGGCACCTTGAGGCGGAGCGCCGGCTGGCGCCCCTCGGCGCGGAACGCGTCCTTCTCCTCGTCGGTGAGGTCGCGCTCGTAGTTGTCATAGCCGAGCTTGGGGTCGCGGCCGAGCTTGATGTTGCGCTCGGCGATCTCCTCGCCGGTGGCGAAGCTCTCGTAGATATGGCCGGACTCGACAAGCTTTGCGATCACGTCGCGGTAGATGTCGTAGCGCTGGGACTGGCGGTACGGCTCGTTCGGTCCGCCGGCCTCCACGCCCTCGTCCCAGTCCAGGCGCAGCCAGCGCATGGCCTCGAGAAGCTGGGTGAAGCTCTCCTCGCTGTCGCGGGCGGCGTCGGTGTCCTCCACGCGGAAGATGAACTTACCTCCCGTGTGCCGGGCATAGGCCCAGTTGAACAGAGCCGTGCGGATCAGGCCGACGTGCGGCGTGCCGGTGGGCGAGGGGCAGAACCGCACACGCACATCAGTGCCGGTTGCGGTCGAGAACGGGTGCGCTGTTGTAGTAGACATACGCCATTCATCCTACCGAGGGTGGCCCGCACCGACGTGTGCGGAATGTGGCCCCGGGCCGGCGCCGAACAGCGACCACGGTGCCGCGTCGATCTCCCCGATGGCGCGGATGGTGGCGGCAACGGCCGGAACCGACTCCGACCCCTCGGCGCCGACGAGGTGGATCGTGCGGAAGTCCCCCGCTGTGGTGGGCCGGGCCACGATGCCGGCGGGCAGCGGGGAGGCTGCGATCGCGAGGGCTGGGACCAGGGCCACGCCGAGGCCGGCGGCGACCATGCCGAAGACGGCCACGACGTTGTCGGTCTCGTAGGAGATACCCGGCGTGAAGCCGCTGCGGGCGGCGAGGTCGAGCAGGTGCGCCCGGCAGCGCGGGCAGCCGCCGATCCACTGGTCCTCGGCCAGCCGGGCCAGGTCGATGCGGCCGTGACCGGCCAGAGCGTGCTCGCGAGGAAGCACCACGAGCATCTCATCGCGCCACAGCGGCACCACGGTGAGCCCCTGGGCGCTCTGCCGGTGCGGGTCGGCCTGGTCGCCGGTATAGCTGAAGGTGATCGCGAGGTCGGCGGCGCGGTCCCGCACGGCGCGCACGGCCTCGGGCGGTTCGGCCTCGAGATAGCTCAGCTGCACGCCGGGGTGGCGCTGGGACAGGCCGCGCAACAGGGTGGGGATGACCGTGGCCGACGCGGAAGGGAAGGCGGCGAGTGTCACCCGGCCACTGCGCAGGCCGGCCAGGTCGCTGAGTTCGCCCGCCGCGGCATCCAGCGCCTGGGTCACCGTGGCCGCGTGCCGGGCCAGGATGCGGCCGGCCTCGGTGAGTCGCACGCCGCGGCCCGACTTGGCCACCAGGGGCAGCCCGAGCCGAGCCTCGAGGCGTTTGAGGTGCTGGCTCACCGCCGGTTGGCTGTAGCCGAGGGATCGCGCGGCGGCGGTGATCGAGCCGAGCTCGTTGATGCGGTGCACGATGCGCAGCGCGTGGGAATCTACGTCGAGTGCACGGTGAACGGTGTCGGGCATGCTCGAAGCATAACCGCTCGTTATGGGAAAGATCGAGCACTGGCCATTGCCGAATGGATCGGGGCGCGGGACGCTGGAAGCATGAGTTCCACCGCTCCGCCCCGTACTCCACTCGCCACCCTCAGCCTGACGGAGGCGCGGGCCGCGTACTCCCCCAGCACGACCCGCTATCTGGCGGCGTGCACCTCGGGCCGGCCGACCATCGAAACCGTGCGGGCGCTGCAGGTTGACGCCGACATCTGGGCTCGCGGCGAGGCCTCCCCCGCCCACTACCAGGTGGAGATCGACCGCGCCCGGGCACTCTACGCCGGTCTGGTCGGGGTCGGTGCCGACCGGGTGGCGATCGGGTCGCAGGCGTCGGTGATGGCCGCGGTTGTGGCGGCATCCGTGCCCGACGGCCGGGAAGTAGTCTGCGTCGACGGGGACTTCACCTCCATGGTCTTCCCGTTCCTGCAGCAGGAACACCGCGGCGTCACCGTGCGCCACGTGCCGGTGGCCGATCTGGCGGCCTCGCTCACCGAGCGCACCTGGCTGGTGGCCTTCTCCCTCGTGCAATCCGCCACCGGCGAGATCGCGGATGCGCCGGCGATCCGCACGGCCGCCGCCGAGGTGGGCGCGTACACGCTCTGCGACACCACCCAGGCCACCGGCTGGCTGCCCGTGGCGGCCGGCGACTTCGACGCCACCATTTGCCACGCCTACAAGTGGCTGGGGGCGCCGCGTGGGGCCGCGTTCCTCACCGTGCAGCCCGCGCTGGCGGAGCTTCTGCGCCCGGTGCAGGCCGGCTGGTTCGCCGGCGACGACCCGTGGGCATCCTGCTACGGCCCCACCATGACACTGGCCACGGATGCGCGCCGCTTCGACGTTTCTCCGGCTTGGCCGGCGTGGGTGGGCACGAGGGTTGCCCTGGAATTCTTCGCGCGGCTCGATCCGGCCGCGGTTTACGCCCACGACACAGGCCTCGGCAATGCGCTCTGTGCCGGACTCGGGCTGCAGCAACGATCCCAGGCCATCGTCACGTGGGCGGACCCATCGGGCGCCGACCTGGCCCGCCTGACCGCCGCCGGCATCACGGCCTCCGGACGCGCGGGCCGAGCCCGAGTCGCCTTCCATCTCTGGAACGACGCCTCCGACGTCGAAGCAGCTCTGATAGCCCTCGCCCGCTAACCCCTTCCGCCCGCTGGCCCCTCTCGCCAGGCTGTCCCACCCCATCTCCCTACGCACCAATCGCGAGCTGTAACTCAAGCACCGACCCGTCGCGTTGTGGGGGCCTATGTCACAGTTCGCGGATGGGCACTCTAGGCGCGTGTGCGGGTCGCTGGAATGTCAGTGGTCGGTGAGACGATCTCACTATGAGTAGCCCAGACCAGGCTCCACCGCCCACTCCGGACGATGACGACTACTCTCCGGAGTCCGCTCCACCCGGCATCACCCCCACCGCTATCACCCCGACCGACCCGATCACACAGACACCGCTCGCCGAGGCGGCTGAGCCCGACGAATACGTGCCCGATGTAGCTTTGGACGAGTTCGTGAAGACGGAGCTCGCCCGACGCACCGAACTCATCGCGGCCGACGCCCGCCTGATCGCCCAGGTCCAGGCCCGGCAGGCCGAGCATATGGTCGACCTGCAGACGTGGAGCGAGGATCCGCGGGTGTCTTCCCGCCTGCACGGCAGCC
>Ga0247808_10000117_pt1 | contig 52060 bp, 44 predicted proteins | sample UWRJL089202R1_FD_179914 | JGI IMG/M metagenome (GOLD analysis project Ga0247808, IMG submission 179914) | Plant litter microbial communities from Arlington Agricultural Research Station in Wisconsin, United States - UWRJ-L089-202R-1 | ecosystem: Environmental > Terrestrial > Plant litter >...
GGGTTTGAGACCGTGGCCGTCTCGCACCGAAGCCAGAAACCTGACGCCTGCTGCTGATGAAGAAGCGAGATACATGTCGAACCACCCAGAAAGACGGAGTTGCTTCGATCAATAGAATCCCGCGTACCTCAACTCGGACGTGCTCAGCGTGAAGGCACCCGCCAAAAAGTTGTCGGAAATCCAACGCCCGTCCCACCGAATCTGCACAGCCTCAGCTCACTTCAAGGGTCTGGCTTTCTACCCGTGATAATCGCACTTATGCCTACTATCGTGCGGGGCTGAATGTCGAGTGCCGGACCGTCGACCAACTCCAGAACGAAGCTTTGGCCTTCAGTCGCTTTGCCGTGCCGCTCGAGCAGTACGCAACGGCTTTCCGCTCGCATACCAGCAAAAAGCGCTTGATCAGCAAGAAGGATTCAATTCGCCTGACTTAGATCCCCAGCAATCTGGCACGATTAACCCATGACGCAAGCTCCAAGACCCCGTCTTTACGAACTGTTCAACGGCGCAGCGGCGCAGCATGCCGAGGCACAAGCACCGGGAGGTGCGATCAAGGGCCTACCGCTAGCGGCCTCAACTTCCGCAGTCTTCGCGCAGATTGCGAAGCTCCTGCAGTGATGGGCGTAGGTGTGCACGCACACGGTGCTGACTTCAGCGAAGGCCGGCGCAGACCACGCCCCAGCCACGGCAGCAGCCTCACCAAGGAGCAAGAGGACTTCCTTATCGAGGACGGGCTCTTTACTCGCGAGTCTTTTGCCGAAGCCCGAGCAGCCATTGCTCGAGGCGAACTTGCGGAATCGGAGCGGCAGACAAGGCAGAAAGGCCTAGACGCCTCAGAGACCGCTGCACAGGTCGCTGCACGACTTAACATCGCACTCCATGAGGTCGACGTTTGGCGCAAGCGAGGTGATCTCTTCGCGTTCGTCGCTGACGGGATTCTGCACTATCCGACGTGGCAGTTCACTGAAGCGGCGAATCATCCCGTACTGCCACACCTCGCCGCATTGACGGCCGCGTTCCGGGACGACATGCATCCGGCCAGCATGCTCGGGTTCTTTTCGACCCCGCAGCTCGGCGCCAAGATGGATGGTCAGCCGATGACGCCCGGCCAGTGGCTCGTAAGAGGCGGTGACGTCAGGACGCTCACGGACATTCTCGACAGCTTTCTTATGGGGTGACTTTCTGATTTACACGAAGCGCGCACGCGCACGGCAGAACGCCGCCGTACGAACGATCCGGAGTGAGCAGATTACGGCCCGAGTGGCGTCTCTTGACATCGCAACTGAGTTCGCTCACGTGGGCCGGTTCTGGAATGGGGCACGCGGGCAGGGACGAGCTGTTCTGGGTCGCGATACTTCGGACCGATGTCCGCATGAGGAAGCACGGCACCGTTCGCAGCCTGGAGTGAGAAGTCCTCCATACTGGGACGATGGCAGGCTTCGATTTTGATTTCACCTTCACTGACAGGCAGCGTCCATACGTCGAAGCGTGTATTCGCGCAGGTAAGACAAGGGCCAGACAACTGGATTGTTCTTGGCGCGTGATTCGCTCGGCGCATTCGACAATTTCTTGCGTCATCAACGGACAAACTCGCCGACTCGACCTTCTCGGTCACGTTCTCGAAAAGGATCTGCCTATCGTGTGCGAAGGTGTGGCTTCAACCCTGCCGCCGCGCCGCGCCGCCGCGCTTGGCCGGGGTTTCGCGGAGGTGTTCTTGGTTGGCAGAGATGTGAATCGTGGCATCGAGACTCAAGCCCTTAGAGAAGTCGCGGATACAAGCCTCTATTACCCCGTCTATGAGCTCACATCGGTCAGTATCCAATCCTCGGTCCTTCAAAACCGGCTGCAGATAACGGAGGGCGTGGTCTCTGATTACGGTTTGGGTCGTGTTACGTCGGTGGTTGTGCTCGAGGAGCTCCACACTGCCGTCGAACAGGTCCTGCGTTATCTGCTTCCGCGCTTGCAGGAAAGAGCGAACTGGCCGAGGCTGGTCGCCTCGGCGGAGGAAGCAGGTTACCTGTCTACCGACACCACGCAATACTTATCCCAGCTCGATTCAGGTCACGACCACACCGACCGAGATCTCTTACTCGAAGGCATGAACAGACGGCGGAACGCAGCGAAGCACAAGGACGGCGACCCCGAAGACCCGTGGGTCGCTGAGCATTGGGAATGCGCTTCTTTGCTACTCGAACGACTTGTGCAGCATCAACCCTCCTTCTCACCCGGGGTTGACCCTGTTCTCTCTGAAGCGCCAGCTGCCGCTGGCCGGAGGTAACGAGGCGGCCTTGTGACCTGATCCAATGCATTACCGAGTGCACATGGATAACACTAAGATCCTGCGCGCATCTCAGCGTTGCGTGGTGCAAGCCCGTGGGAGGTCCGGTAGCGCGCTACAGAGGGCTTCTCCAACCGCTGGAACTCATCGCTGATAACGACGACGCCCCGAGGTCGCGAAGTCCTTCCAGGGATAAAGGCATGCGCGAGGGCGCGTCTCGATTGCCGAACATTCGCGGAATCGGGCTGCCGCGGAAGACCATCGGACTCTTACGCCCTAACCGCCCTTCGCTGACAGCCCGCGAGCGTTGAAGGCATCAACTCCAAACGTGCAGTACCTTTGCCACTTGTCTTAGGGCCGCCGCCTAGAAGGTTGTTGGATCGTCGCCCCAGTCAACGAAGTCGTGGATCGTCTTCATCGGCAGCATCTCATCACCGACCTGACCGAGCGGGCTTGACCCGTGCACACGCGCTGATGGATTAACTACTTCGTGCTCGGCCGCCTCTCGCATCCACTCAGTGAATCGCGGCGAGGTGATCGTCACCGAACCTTTGGCGGGAAGTCTCCGACGTGGTGCACCTCGCGGTCGGGACTGAGATGCAAGACGACAGTGACCGATCTGGCGTCGCTGTCGCCCACATTCGTCACTGTGGACTCGGTCGCCATACCATCGTCGTTCAGCGCTGCGCTCGTGTCCCATTCGACGGCACGGAACTCATGCTCTCGCTCGTCTAGTCGACTCTGCAGCGCCCACGCCTCTTTTGCTCGACTGTTTGGGACAATCGCAACAATCACAGACGCAACAGCGACGAGGATCGCAATGCCGGCGATTGAATCTGACGCGCCTATTTCCAGGGCCCCCTAGAACGCCCACGTGCGATGACCATGCGAGCGAACACAGCTATTCCGCATTGAGGCGGTAGGGCGCTTAGATGCACCCTAAATCGACCGTACTGGCGAAGGCGCCGACCTACTTCGGCCTTTTGGGTGAACTCAGCTTGATGCCCCAGACCGCGCATCCCGCCAGTGCAACGATTGCGAAGATCACTGAGGCAAGTTTCCAGTCTTGAGGAATTACTGGGAAGAGGGCGGTCACGAGGAAAGACAACAGGGCCCCGGCAATAATCCCCAAAATGCCCCATGCCCACGTGTTGTCGGATCTAGGTTGCTCTGGATACAACAATTCGGTTGCTTGATCCACGTCAGGGACGTCGACGGCGATTGCGCGCCGCGCGCCGGCTATTTGGACCGCTTTGACGCCCACATCTTGCGTGAATTTGTCAGCACGTGCTGCAAGGGTCACCTGCGCCGCGTTCAACACCAGTTTGACGGTGGAGTCGGCCTTCACCGCGGCGCTAATTGCTGCAGTTGGTCCCTGGCGGAAACTCTCTGGAACTGAGTCCGTCTCCGTGTTCGGAATTTGAGTGATCGAGGAAGATGGCTGATCGGTCACAGTCATGCCCCCGCTTCAGGAAGCGTGTCCAACTCGGTGCGGCGCTCTCTAAGAAGCGAATTCAGTCGCCCAAGATCTTGTTCGCCGCGATCCTCGTCGAAAGAACTCAATAGAAGCTCAAGCTGCGTGTACTGAATGTTCCGTAAATCTCGCAGACTCCCGCGAAGAGTCTGTGAACCTTGCACGGCATCGTCGTCTTCTATTCGGTCGAGCGTACGAAGGCCTTTCCAAATCTGATCGATAATCGCGTGTTTGGCTTGAGCGTCGATAGCGGACTCGTACTTTAATTCCGTTTCTCGCAATCGAATCTGTTCCAGAGCGATTCTGCTACGGCGATCTCTGTCTCGCTTGCTGCTATAGAACAGTGAACTAGTGACCGCAAGCGCCGCGCCGAGCGTGGTAATTAGAACGGCGAGGGTGTTCAAGGTGTCCATAGCACTAGACCTTATCGGGCTACCGCTCGAAATGATATTCGCTCAGAAGGTCCAGTCCCGGTGCAAATGCCGGATAGGCGCTCGCACATTTCGACAGCGCCATTTCAGGATTGGCGCCTGGAATAGGGGCCTTGATTTGGCTGAAGTCACGGGTTCAATGAAACGTGACTCACGTCGCTGTAAGTACGTTTACGTATCTGCACCACCGCGGCCCTTGTATCGGTAGAGCGAAAAATAGTTGATTAGGCGTTTGGCCACCACACGTTTGCTTGCGTGATCGCCGCATGCCCTACGTGCGGTCCACCGTGGCCCCCCTCCCGAGTGCAATGCCACCCCTGTTCACTTTCCGCGGCGTGGCACTGGCCAGCGGGGTCAAGGGCCATGGGTGCGTGGCGCGCTAGGGTTCGGCACTCGTCGTATCCGAATGGCATTCGAAGGTCGCCGACACCCCTGCGGTTATCAACTCCAAGGCTTCGAATCCACGCCTCATCCGATTCCTCAGACATCTTCCAGTGACCTCTCTCTACCCGTCAGCAGACGTGTCCCTAGGCTAGCGAACTCGGACCTTGACGGGCATGCATTCGCGGCAACACCAACAAATCGGTCGTTGCCTAGAGGCGATCCAATCAAAAATCAGACGTAGACAGTGCAGAGCCGCTACTGGCCGATCCCCGCGGCTGCAGCACGAATCGCCGCGGCTAACGACGCGGTGCGCGGCACACAACTAGGCGACTCGGCACACCCCGGGCGCGCCGCAACGAGAACGGTACCCGCTGTCGTGCACGGTGCGTATCACCGTCGATCACGCGGTTGTGCGCGCCTATGCATTTGGAAAGGTTTACCGCTAATTTTGGCAGTTCGGGCAGGATCAGGCGCAATTCAGAATGTCGGATGATGCTCGAGTAGCAAGCACCCCTCATTTCGGCCATGGTTGACCTATGCCCGTACGATTCACGCTCGACAGCCTCACGTCCAACGCGGGCGACACCGTCACCCTGCCCTCAGGGACAGTCACAGCCATTGTCGGTGGCAACAACGCCGGCAAGTCTCAGTTGCTGCGCGATATCGCGGCGGTGGTGAACAGTTCGGACGTCATGCCTGTGATCATCACGTCGCTGGAAGCGACGCGCCCGACTGCTGAGTCGGAACAGGCAGCGGCCGAGTGGCTCGACGCGAATGTGTCGAGAGCCGCAACCCAGAACGGGATTCCTCACTGGTCACCAAACACCGGTGGCGGCACGATTCCGGCAAGTCAATTCCTGCAGTTCTTCAACTACGGAGTGGGTCGCCCGTTCCCCTGGATGGGGCCAGCAGCGCCGTTCTTCCTGCACTCCACCTCGGCTGGCGGGCTCGCAGGCTACGGATCGGGGTCTGCACCCGTGGGCCAGATGGGCGGCGGCACCACCCCGTTGGGTCAGGTGTACCGCGACGGCGACCTCGAGGCGGAACTCAATGGGCTCGCTCACGGTACATTCGGCCAAGGGCTACTGCTCGACCGCGCCAACTCAGAGTTCCGGCTGCGGGTCGGCGAGGTCGCCGTGCCTGTGCCGCCCCTCAACCACCCGACACGGGAATACGCGGACGCGGTTCTGCAACTGCCAACGCTTGACGAACAAGGTGACGGGATGCGCAGTTTCATCGGCATCGCGCTGCTTGTTATGGCACGACCGCCAGGTGTGCTGCTCATCGACGAGCCCGAGGCGTTCCTGCACCCCGGTCAGGCTCGTGCGCTCGGGCGCTGGCTCGGTGGCGCTGCGCGAGACCGCGACCTACAGATCATTGTCTCGAGTCATGATCGCGATCTCCTGCTCGGGCTGCTCGAGGCGGATGCCCCGGTCAATGTGGTTAGGGTCGTGCGCGACGGCGATCTAAATCGGCTATCCCAACTGCCGCCCGAGGAGATTCAAACGGTCTGGGCCGACCCTGTGCTGCGCTACTCCAATGTGCTGCAGGGTCTATTTCATCGCCAGGTGGTGGTGTGCGAGTCGGATGGGGATTGCCGGTTCTTCGCCGCGGCTCTCGACGACCTTGCACAGTCGACCGACCGGCGCGCGGTCGCTGACGACGTGCTGCTCGTGCCGGGCGGAGGTAAGCAACGAGTCGCGGCCATCGCGCGAGCCCTTGCTCGCCTCAACGTCAAGTCGCGCGCGATCGTTGACTTTGACGTATTCCGCGAGCGGGACATGCTGCGCGGGATCGTGGAGAGCGTGGCTGGCGTATGGTCCGACGAGATCAACGCGGACTACGTCACGATGATGCAGCCGATCCGGCAGCAAGTGCTCATGGAGCAGGTCAAGAATCAGGGCCTTGCCGCCGTGCCGGCTGGTGACCCCAACGCTGCCGCACAGCGGCTTTTGACGGGCCTCAACGCCATGGGTGTGCATGTCGTGCCAGTGGGCGAAATGGAGGGTTTCGATCGCAGCCAGTCGCTGCACGGTGCTGCCTGGGTCAGCAATGCCATCGAGAGCGGCGTGCACAAGTCCCAAGCTGTACGCGAGTTCGTCGAGCCGTTCTTCACAACTTGACGAGGCCACACTCTCGGCAGGCCCACCCGCGGCTGCTTTTCGTCACGCAATTCCATCGTCACGGTCGGTAGCACCGTTCGGCGCGGCCAAGTCGTCCATGTTATTGCTCATTCCAGCCGGCCAAGAGTCTCGCCGAAGTTCCACTCATCGGCGGGGCTCTCGCCGGACGTAGAAAGGTAGCCGGCCGGGGATCCGCGGCGTCTGTCAAGTCGCCTTAGGGCAGTGCGTTGTGTGGATGATGGTCACGGTGCCGCCAGCGTCGGGTGTGAAGCTGGCGCAAGTGAACTTGCACAGGGAGGGAAGGCATCTTGCCGCTCGAGATCCCCCTGGCACGGATACAACCGAGCTCGCTAAGGGTAAGTACGTTTTTTGGCAACCATAACGGCCGCTGTGGGGTTCGCGGGGCTGCTGGTGGTGATCCTGCGCGGCGACGAGGTGCGCGGCATCCTGATGGGGATCATCCGCAGTGCGCTGTCGATCGGGTAGCCGCGACGTCGACGTCGACGTCGACGTCGACGCCGACGCCGACGCCGGCGGTCGCGGTGGCGCTCGCGAGCGCGGCAGCGTCACCGCGGAGTTCGCGGCAGTGATCCCCGCGGTCGTGCTGCTGCTCGCCTGCTGCCTCGCCGGCGTGCAGATCGCGGGTCAGCAACTGCGACTGCAGGATGCCGCGGCCGACGTCGCCCGTTCGGTCGCACGCGGGGGCTCGACCAGCGCCGCGTCCCAGGTGCCGGGCGCCGGTGTCGCGATCACGAGTCGCGGCGACCTGGTGTGCGCGCGGCTGAGCGCCCGCTCCCGTTCGCCCGCCGGCACACTGCTCGGGCTGACGATCTCGGCGTCGAGCTGCGCGCTCGGCGAGGGACGGTGAGACAGGCACCGGGCCCGGCGGCGAGACCCACCGGGGCGCAGCGGCGGGCGGTGAGCCGCGGGCGCGCGCCTGGGTGGCGCGGCGACGGCGGCGCGGGGGCGATCCTCGCGATCGCCCTCGTCGCCGTCGTCGTGTGCGTGACGGCCATGGCCCTTCCTCTCTATTCGGTGTTCGCCGCGAAGCAGGCGCTCGCCGGGGCTGCGGATGCTGCGGCGCTCGCCGCCGCCGACGTTCGCGTCGGCATCCTGCCCGGAGAACCCTGCGCGATGGCGGCGACCGTGGCCGAGGCGAACCGCGCGACGCTGTCGGGGTGCCTCGTCGACGGCCTCGTCGTCACGGTGACGGTGCGGGGCGTCATCGCGGGGTTCGCCGTGGGCGTATCCGCGACCGCCGGACCACCCGACGCCGCGGCACTGTCAGGAGTTGAATAGGTGACAATCGGCTTCACCTGTGTATCGTGTCGCTGATGGGGCTGTTCGAGCCCCGAGAAACATCCCCTTATATAAGGAGTCACGTGCCTGGCACGAAGAAGCTCGTTGTCGTCGAGTCGCCCGCAAAGGCGAAGACCATTGCGCAGTACCTGGGAGACGGATACATCGTCCAGGCATCGGTCGGTCACATCCGCGACCTCATCGAGCCGAAAAACCTGCCGCCCGAGCTCAAGAAGGGCTCGCTCGGAAAGTTCTCCGTCGACGTCGACAACGGGTTCGAGCCGTACTACGTCGTGTCCGACGCGAAGAAGAAGACCGTCGCCGATCTCAAGAAGGCGCTCGCCAGTGCCGACGAGCTCTACCTCGCAACTGATGAGGACCGCGAGGGCGAGGCCATCGCGTGGCACCTCCTGCAGGTGCTGAAGCCCAAGGTGCCCGTCAAGCGCATGGTGTTCCACGAGATCACCAAAGAGGCGATCGAGCGCGCCAAGGAGAACACCCGCGATCTCGACACCGCACTCGTCGACGCCCAGGAGACCCGTCGCATCCTCGACCGCCTCTACGGCTACGAGATCTCGCCCGTGCTCTGGCGCAAGGTGGGCCCCGGCCTGTCTGCCGGCCGGGTGCAGTCCGCTGCCACCCGCCTCGTCGTCGACCGCGAGCGCGAACGCCTCGCCTTCACCGCCGCGAGCTACTGGGACCTCATCGCCCAGTTCACCCCCACGACCTCGACCCAGGACTTCGAGTCCCGCCTGGTGCGCGTCGACGGCGCACGCATCGCCGTCGGCCGCGACTTCGACGACAAGGGTGTTCTCAAGTCGGGCGCCGTGGCACTCGACGAGGCGAAGGCCCAGTCGCTCGCCTCGCAGCTGCGCGATCCCTCGGTGTCGCTCGTCGTCTCATCCGTCGAGTCGAAGCCCTACACGCGTCGCCCCGCGGCCCCGTTCACCACCTCGACGCTGCAGCAGGAGGCCGGCCGCAAGCTGCGCTTCTCCGCACGACAGACCATGAGCGTCGCGCAGGGTCTCTACGAAAACGGCTACATCACCTACATGCGAACCGACTCGGCGACGCTGTCGGGCCAGGCCATCAACGCCGCCCGCACGCAGGCCGCGGCGCTCTACGGTGTGGAGACGATCCCCGACAAGCCGCGCGTCTACGCCGGCAAGAACAAGAGCGCGCAGGAGGCCCACGAGGCCATCCGCCCCTCGGGCGAGACGTTCCGCACCCCCGCTGAGCTGTCGAACGTTCTGCGCGGCAACGATTTCAAGCTCTACGACCTCATCTGGAAGCGCACCGTCGCCTCGCAGATGGCCGACGCCAAGGGCTCCACCGCCACGGTGACCATCAAGGCCGGCCCCACCGCCGACGACTCGATCGCCGAATTCGCCGCGAGCGGAACGGTCATCACCTTCCGCGGCTTCCTGCACGCCTATGAGGAGAGCCGCGACGAAGAGCGCAACGAGACCGCCGAGCCGGCCGAGGCCAAGCTGCCGCAGCTGACCGAGGGCCAGGTTCTCAGCCTCGTCGACATCGAGGCCAAGGGCCACGAGACCTCCGCACCCCCGCGCTACACCGAGGCCAGCCTCGTCAAGGCGCTCGAAGAGCTCGGCATCGGCCGCCCCTCGACCTACGCCGCGATCATCTCCACGATCATCGACCGCGGCTACGTCACGCCGCGCGGCCAGGCCCTCGTTCCCAACTGGATCGCCTTCTCGGTCGTGCGTCTGCTCGAGGAGTACTTCGCCGACCTCGTCGAATACGACTTCACCGCCGGCATGGAGAGCGACCTCGACCTCATCGCCGGGGGAGAGGCCGACCGTGTCGAATGGCTCACCGGCTTCTACTTCGGCAACACGAAGCACCGCGGCCTGCGCACCGTCATCGACAACCTCGGCGAGATCGACGCCCGCGAGATCAACTCGATCAAGATCGCCGACGACGTCACCCTGCGCATCGGCAAGTACGGCCCCTACCTCGAGGCCCCGGGCGTCGACCCCGAGACCCCACGCCGCGTCAACATCCCGGCCGAGCTCGCACCCGACGAGCTCACCGCCGCCAAGGCGCGCGAGCTCATCGAGGCACCCGTCGTCGGCGACCGCATCATCGGCGTGAACCCCGAGAACGGCAAGAACGTCGTCGCGAAAGACGGCCGGTTCGGCCCCTACGTGACCGAGGTCGACCCCGTCGACGAGGCGGCCGAGGCCGCGGCGAAGGCTGAGGCGGATGCCGCGGCAGCCGCACTCGCGGCCACCGAGGTCGTCGATCCCGCCACCGGCGAAGTCGTCGCGGCGAAGCCCAAGCGCAAGCCCGCAGCGAAGAAGTCGGTCGCCGCCAAGGCGCGCACGGCATCCATCTTCAAGACCATGGACCTCGCGACGGTCGACCTCGAGACCGCGCTGCGCCTGCTCGACCTGCCGCGCGTCGTCGGCCTCGACCCGGAGACCGGCGCCGAGATCACCGCCCAGAACGGCAAGTTCGGCCCCTACCTCAAGAAGGGCGCCGACACCCGGTCGCTCACGAGCGAAGACCAGATCTTCGACGTCGACCTGGCCGGCGCGATCGAGCTGTACGCGCAGCCGAAGTACGGCGGACGTGCCGCCTCGAGCGCGCTCAAAGACTTCGAGCAGCCCGACCCGGTGAGCGAGAAGCCGATCCGCATCAAGGACGGCCGATTCGGCGCCTACGTGACCGACGGCACAACGAACGCCACCATCCCTCGCGGTGAGACCGTCGAAGACGTCGACTACGACCGCGCCGTGCAGCTGCTCGCCGACAAGCGCGCGAAGGGCCCCGTCGTCAAGAAGAAGCCCGCCGCGAAGAAGGCCGCGGCCAAGAAGCCTGCCGCCAAGAAGCCCGCTGCGAAGAAGGCGGTCGCCGCGAAGTCGGCCGTCGCCAAGGCCGCCCTCACCCCCGAGGCGGCGGCGAAGGCCGAGGCGACCAAGGCGAAGGCCGCTGCCACCCGCGCGGCCACGGCCGCGGCGAAGAAGGCGGCAGCCGAGGCTGCGGCGCAGTAGTGGCCGGCCTCTTCATCACGTTCGAGGGCGGCGACGGCTCGGGCAAGTCGACCCAGTCGCGGCTGCTCGCCGACTGGCTCACCGGCGAGGGCCACACCGTGGTGCACTCGCGTGAGCCCGGCGGCACCGACCTCGGTGTCGAGCTGCGCGAGATCATCCTGCACCGCCGCGGCTACATCGCCCCGCGCGCCGAGGCCCTGCTCTACGCCGCCGACCGCGCCCACAACATCGCCACCAAGGTGCGGCCCGCCATCGAGCGGGGCGAGATCGTGATCCAGGACCGCTATCTCGACTCCTCGGTCGCCTACCAGGGCGCCGGCCGTGTGCTCGACGGCACCGAGATCCGCGACATCTCGCTCTGGGCAGCCGAGGGGCTGCTTCCCGACCTCACCGTGCTGCTCGACCTCTCGGCGGGCGCCGGGCGGGAGCGCATCGCCGCGACGGGCAGCACCACCTACGACCGGCTCGAGGCTGAGAAGAACGACTTCCACGAACGTGTGCGCGAGTCGTTCCTCGCTCTCGCCGAGGCAGAACCCGGCCGGTTCGTGGTGCTCGACGCCACCGACCCGATCGCGACCATCGCAGCGGCCATCCAGACCCGCGTTGTCAGTCTCCTGGCCTAGGCTGACCGCATGTCTGTATGGGACGACCTGACCGGCCAGCCTGAGGCCATCGCGATCTTCACGGCCGCGGCCGAGGCGTCTGCCGCGGGCGGCAGCGACGACTCGTCGATGACGCACTCGTGGCTCATCACCGGTCCCCCCGGCTCCGGCCGGAGCAACCTCGCCTACGCCTTCGCGGCGGCGCTGCTCAGCACGGGCGACCCCGAGGCAGACGAGGCGGTGCGCCGCCAGGTCGACGCGCGCTCGCATCCCGACCTCGGCTCGCTCAGCACCGACCGCGTCATCATCACCGTCGACGAGGTTCGCAAGCTCGTCGCCACCAGCAACTACTCGCCGTCGGTCGGGCGCTTCCGCGTGATGGTCATCGAAGACGCCGACCGCATGGCCGAGCGCACCTCGAACGTGCTGCTCAAGGCCCTCGAAGAGCCGCCGCCCCGCACCGTGTGGATCCTCTGCGCGCCGAGCGAGGCCGACCTGCTGCCCACCATCCGCTCGCGCGTGCGCTCGGTCCGGCTGCGTGTGCCGTCGGTCGAGAACGTGGCCGACCTCATCGCGCGCCGTGACGGCGTCGACCTGCCCACCGCGACGCGGGCGGCCCGCGAGGCGCAGAGCCACATCGGCATGGCGCACCGCCTCGCGACCAACGAAGAAGCACGCACCCGGCGTGCCGAGACCTTGGATATCGCCCTCGGCATCCACTCCGTCTCCGGCGCCATGCTCGCGGCGACCCGCCTGCTCGCCCTCGCCGGCGCAGACGCGAGCGCCCTCACCGCCGAACGCGACGCCGAAGAGCGCGACAGCGCGCTGCGTTCCCTCGGCATCGAACCGGGCGGCACGATCCCGCCCGCGCTGCGCGCCCAGCTGAAGAACCTCGAAGAAGACCAGAAGCGGCGCGAGAAGCGCAGCCTGCGCGACGGCATCGACCGCATCATGGTCGACCTGCTGTCGCTCTACCGCGACATCCTGCTGCTGCAGCTCGGCGTCGAGACCGAGCCGATCAACCTCAGCATCTACAACAAGCTCGTCGCGGCGAGCGAGAAATCGACAGCTCAGGAGACACTCGCGACCATGGATGCGATCGCCACCGCCCGCCGCAGAATCGAGAGCAACGTCACGCCGGCGCTCGCCCTCGAGGCCATGCTCGTCTCCGCCCGCCGCACCGCCTGATGCGCACACGCAGGTTCGCCGCGGTCGCCGCCGCACTCGTCGCCACCCTCGCGCTCGTCGGATGCGCCGGGCCTCCGGTGCGCACCACATCCACACCCGCGCCCGGCGACGTCGCCGCCGACCTCGAGCTGTACTACTCGCAGACCCTCACCTGGACGAGCTGCGAAGACGAGATGCAGTGCGCCACGGCCACCGCCCCGCTCGACTGGACCGACCCCTCCCGCGACTCGATCGAACTCGCCCTCGTGCGCCACCCCGCGACCGGCGGTGCCCCGCTGGGATCGGTGCTCGTGAACCCGGGCGGCCCGGGCGGCTCGGGCTACGACTTCATCGCCAACAGCGTCGACTTCGCCGTGTCGCCAAAGCTCATCGAGAAGTTCGACATCGTGGGGTTCGACCCCCGCGGGGTCAACCGGTCGAGCGCCGTTCTCTGCCACGACGACCCCGCCCAGCTCGACGCGTTCATCTACGACATCACCCCGGGCGTCGTCGGCAGCGACGAGTGGATCGCCGCCGCGCAGGCCGCAAACACCGCCTATGCCGCCCAGTGCCTCGTGCACACGGGCGAGCTGCTCGGCTATGTCGACACGGTGAGTGCGGCACGCGACCTCGACCTGTTGCGGGCGGTGCTCGGCGACAAGAAGCTCAACTACCTCGGCTTCTCCTACGGCACCCTCCTCGGCGCGACGTTCGCCGAGCTCTACCCGCAGAACACCGGACGCCTCGTGCTCGACGGCGCCCTCGACCCCACATCGACGAGCTTCGACGTCTCGCTGACCCAGGCCGAGGGGTTCGAGAGCGCCCTGCGCGCCTTCCTCGCCGACTGCGCAACGGTCGACGACTGCCCGTTCGACGGCACCGCCGACCAGTCGATGACGAAGATCCGCGCCCTGCTCGACCGGCTCGAGGTCAGCCCGATCCGCGCTGCCGACGGCCGCGAGCTCGGCAGCAACTCGATGACGAGCGCGATCGTGCTGCCCCTCTACCGCGAAGACGACTGGCCCTACCTGCGGCAGCTGTTCACCGCCGTGATGCAGGGCGACTCGACCGTGGCATTCGCCCTCGCCGACAACTACAACGGTCGCAACGCCGACGGCACCTACATCGACAACTCGCTCGAGGCGCGGTTCGCGATCAACTGCCTCGACTACGCCTCGCAGGGCGACGTGGCCGTGATGCGCGCGCAGGCACAGGAGCTCGCGACGCTGGCGCCCGTGCTCGGCAAGCAGCTCTCCTACGGCGATGTGGGCTGCCTCGGCTGGCCGGTCAAGGCGGCGGCCGAACGGCCGGTCATCCACGCGGCCGGTTCAGCAGACATCCTCGTGGTCGGCACCACCAACGACCCGGCGACGCCGTATTCGTGGGCGGTCGCCCTCGCCGAACAGCTCGACAACGGCCACCTCGTCACCTACGAGGGCGAGGGCCACACGGCGTACAACAAGTCGAACGCGTGCGTCGACAACACGATCGACGACTACTTCATCGACGGCACCGTGCCCGCAGACGACCCCCGCTGCTGAGACAGTCACACCGCCGAGATGTCGCGCGCAAAATTGCGCGCTGTGAAAGAATATTGCTATGACGACGGATGCCCCGCAACTCGGCCTGCGCGAGCGCAAGCGACTCGCGACCCGACGCGCCATCCAATTCGCTGTTCTCGAACTCGTCGCCGAGCGCGGACTCGACAACGTGACGGTCGACGAGGTCAGCCGCGTCGCAGACATCTCGCCCCGCACCTTCTTCAACTATTTCACCTCCAAGGAGGAGGCGCTCATCGGCGAGCCGCCGTCGCTTCCCGACGACGCCCTCGTCGAGAAGTTCGTGAACGCGGGGGCGGACAGCGACATCCTCTCCGGCCTCGGCGAGATGCTCGCGACCTCGGGGGAGAACATCCCCGACGATCTCGAACTGCTGAAGCTGCGTCGCCGACTGATGAAGCAGCATCCGCAGCTCTTCGCCCTGCGCATGGCCACCATGCGCAACTTCGAAGACCAGCTCGACGTCGTCGTCTCACAGCGGCTGGCCGTCGACGAGCCCGCGCTGCTCGACGACCCCGCCGAACTCGCACAGCGTTCGCGCCTGATCACCTTCGTCGCGTTCGGGGTGATGCGCCACGCCTGGTCGTGCTGGGCCGATTCGGGCGGAAGCACGACAGAGCTCGGAAGCCGCCTGCGCGCATCGTTCGGGCAGCTGAACCGATTGCTCGTGTCAGAACCGGTCAAATGATCGGCTAAGCTTTCATGCTGTGCCTAGGGAAATCTAGTCACTCGCCGCCTTAGCTCAGTTGGTAGAGCATCTCACTCGTAATGAGAAGGTCGTCAGTTCGATTCTGACAGGCGGCTCCACAGCCCTCGTGAGAACGGGGGCTTTTTCTCTTCGCGCTTGACCGTGACCCGGGGGCATGGTCTTGACTGTAGGCAACCGGTCGCGACCGATCAGGTGAGGGGAGCAGCCGATGGCCTGGAGCACCAGCCAGCTCGCCGACCTCGCCGGCACCACGATCAAGGCGGTGCGGCACTATCACAAGCTCGGCCTTCTCGACGAGCCGGAACGCCTGAGCAACGGCTACAAGCAGTATCAGGTGGCCCATCTGGTGCGCCTGCTGCAGATCACCCGGTTGTCCGACCTCGGCGTGCCGCTCTCGCAGATCGCGACGATGGGACGCGCCGACGAGAACCCCGAGTCGGCCCTGCGCGCGATCGACGCCGAGCTCGCGGCGACCATCGAGCGGCTGCAGCGCATTCGCGACGACCTCGCCGTCATCCTCGAGCACGGTGCGCCGGCCGAGCTTCCCGCCGGGTTCGGCTCCTCCGGGGGCGACCTCAGTGACGTCGACCGGTCGCTCGTGATGATCTATTCGCGTGTCTTCGACGATGCTGCGATGCGGGACATGCGGCAGATGCTCGCCGCGCCGCGCACCGAGGCCGACGACGAGTTCGATGCCCTCCCGCCCGATGCCGACCGGGCAAGCCGTCGTCGCCTCGCCGCGGCGCTGGCGCCCTCGATGGGCGTGCTGTTCGAGGAGTACCCCTGGCTCAACGACCCCGGCTCCCGGGCGCCGCGCGGCGGCGTCTTCGCTGAGGGGACCATGGGGCAGGCCGTCCGCGAGCTCTACAACCCGGCCCAGCTCGAGGTGCTCTACCGCGCGCATCTCATCTCCACCGGGGCGACCGACGAGCTCGAGGCGCTCGAAGCGGCCTTAGCGGCAGCGGGCGAGCAGGACTAGCGCTCGAGGCGCTCGAACACCGCGTCGACGATGTCGCCGAACGACTGCTCGGGACGCTCCGACCACTCGCGCCATGCGAGGTCGAAGGCCGCGAGCGACGTGACGACGAACACCTTCGCGGTGAACGGATCGGGCAGGAGGTCGGCGAGGGCGTCGGCGAACGGGCCCTGCTGGTCGACGCGCCGCTGCGAGAGCTGGGCGCGCAGAGAGGTCGAGCCGCTGATCATCTTCACCAGTTCGAGGAGCCTCGGCGGATTCTTCTCGGCCGCCCGCACACTGGGGTCGTAGACCCGGCGCAGCAGCTGCCACGTCGACTCTCCCGCGACCGGCTCGAGTGCGCGCACCTGGTCGGCGAAGTCGGACACGTGCATGGCGGCGATCACCGCGTCGTCCTTCGACGGGAAATACCTGAAGAAGGTGGCCCGCGAGATGCCGACAGCGCGCGCGGCGTCTTCGACGGTGGTCTCGTCGAATCCGTGCGCGAGAAAGACGTCGCAGAGCGACTCCGCGAGCTGAGAGCGCACGACGTCCCTGGTGATCTCGCGCACACCGATGGTCATGGCTCCGAGTCTACGCTGTGATACTCTCTCTTACCTATGAGACTCAGTATCACCGGCGATCTCCGAGTCACACACATCATCACGACCAGGAAGCAGCCGATGACGACCACGCTGGCCCCCGCCCCCTCCGATACCGAATCCACCCCCACCACGCGCCCCGGACTCGCCATCGCGGTGCTCGCCTTCGCCGGGATGGGCGGGGCGTTTATGCAGACCATCCTCATTCCCATTCAGGGGCGACTGCCCGCCCTGCTCGACGCCAGCCCGCAGGACACCGCCTGGGTCATCACCGTCACGCTGCTGGTCTCGGCGATCTTCACCCCCATCTCCGGCAAGCTCGGCGACATGTACGGCAAGCGCCGGGTGGCGCTGATCCTCATGGTCGTGCTCATCTCCGGATCGGTCGTCGCGGCGCTCTCGTTCTCGGTCGTGCCGCTCATCATCGGGCGGGCACTGCAGGGTGCCGGTGTGGGCGTGATCCCGCTGGGCATCTCGATCCTCCGTGACATCCTCCCCAAGAGACGACTGGGTTCGGCCATCGCCCTGGTGAGCGCGACGCTCGGTGTCGGCGGCGCCCTCGGCCTGCCGATCAGCGCGTTCGTGACGCAGAACTTCGACTGGCACGCCCTGTTCTGGGTGGCGTCGGGCATCGGCGTCGTCTCGTTCTTCCTCATCCTCTGGATCATCCCGGCGAGCACCCTGCGTGCCGGCGGGCGCTTCGACTACCTGGGGGCCGTCGGCCTCGCGATCGGTCTCGTGGGAGTGCTGCTCGGCGTCTCGCGCGGCAACGAATGGGGCTGGACCTCACTCGCGACCCTGTCGTTGCTCGGCGGCGGCATCGCGGTGCTGCTGCTGTGGGGCTGGTTCGAAGTGCGCACCGGCAGCCCGCTCGTCGACCTGCGCGTCGCCGCCCGTGGTCCCGTGCTCTTCACCAACCTCGCCTCCATCGCGATGGGATTCGCTCTCTTCGCCTCCAGCATCGTGTTTCCGCAGTTGCTCCAGCTGCCGAAGTCGGTCGGCGGAATGGGGCTCCCACTCCTCGAGGCGGCCTTTGTGCTGATGCCGTCGGGACTCGCGATGCTCGCCGTCTCGCCCATCGCCGGTCGCCTGCAGCGCACCGTCGGCGCGAAGCCCCTGCTGGTGGCGGGTGCCACGATCATCGCCCTCACCTACCTGGCCTGCGTGTTTCTCGACCTCGCGGTGTGGCACGTGCTCGTCGTCAACACGGTCATCGGCGTCGGCATCGGGCTCGGCTACGCGGCGATGCCCTCGCTGATCATGCAGTCGGTGCCCGTGCACGAGACCGCGGCCGCCAACGGCTTCAACACCCTCATGCGTGCCCTGGGAACGACCGTCGCCGCCGCCGTCATCGCCGGAATCCTCACCCAGTCGTCGGTCGAGGTCGGCGGCATCGCCGCACCGAGCGGTGACGGGTTCCAGATGGCCTTCGTGCTCGGTCTCGCTGCAGCCGTCGTCTGCGCGGTCTTCGCGTTGCTCATCCCCCGCCCCGCAGCGCACCCCGGCGAAGAGGAATCCCTCCCCGCCGGCGCCGTCTGAACCACAGCCCTCCACGAGAGTCAGGAAACGCACATGCCCGTCAGCTCGCTCGATCCCCGCACCGCCCTCATCGTCGTCGACCTCCAGGCCGGCACGGTCAGAAACCCCACGGTGCACCCCGTCGACGGCGTCGTCGGCAACGCGACAGCCCTAGTGGCCGCGTTCCGTCATCACGACCTGCCGATCGTGATCGCCACCGTCGACGGCACAGCCGCGGGTCGCGCCGAATTCGGTCGCGGCGGGTCCGCCTGGCCGGCCGAGATGGTCGCGCTGATCCCCGAGGTCGAGCCGCGGCCCGGCGACATCGTCGTCACGCGGAGGGCCTGGAGCGCCTTCGCGGGCACGGGTCTGCGCGAGCAGCTTGCTCACGCCGGCGTCACGCAAGTCGTCATCGTCGGGCTCGCCACGAGCTTCGGCGTCGAGTCGACGGCGCGGGAGGCCTACGACGCCGGGTTCAACGTCGTCGTCGCGGTCGACGCGATCTCCGACATGCGTGCGGAGGCGCACGAGAACAGCGTCACGCGCATCTTCCCCATCCTCGGCGAGACGGGGACCGCCGCTGAGATCGTGTCGATTCTGGATGCTCGCTAGCCTGACCGCGGGCACGCTGCCGCCCACCGTCCCGAGGGGCGATGGGCGGCAGCGCCAAGCGGTCACGCCGCAGTTCAGTTGCGCACCCTCACCGCCCCTGCCAGCTCGACGTCTTCGGCCGAGGTTCCGACGTAGACCGGAACCTGCCCCGTGGGCACGACCCATGCGTCTGCCTCGCCGTCCCAGTAGGAGAAGTCACGCCGGTCGAGCGTGATCCGCACCTGCTGGCGGTCGCCGGCGCCGAGGTCGACCTTGGCGAATCCGGCGAGCTTCAGCGGCGGCGAGTCGATGCTGCCCGGCAGTGGCCCGAGGTAGGCCTGCACCACTTCGGTGCCGTCGCGGTCGCCCGTGTTGCGCAGCCGCACCCGCACGTCGACGGTGTCGTTGCCGCCCGTGGCCCGGATGTTGTTGCCGACCCGCAGCCTGTCCAGCTCGAACTGGCTGTAGGAGAGGCCGTGGCCGAAGGCGAACAACGGATCGACGTTCTCGGCCAGGTAGCCGCGGTAGCCGACGTTGAGGCCCTCGGTGAACTCGACGTCGACGTCGTCGAGCCAGGGGTTCAGCACGCCCGGGGGCAGCTGCTCCTCGCTCTGCGGGTACGACACCGGCAGGTGCCCGGAGGGATCCTCGTCACCGAACAGGATCGAGGCGAGCGCGTTGCCCTCCTCCTGACCGCCGAAGTAGGCCTGCAGCACCGACGGAACCTGGTCGAGCCACGGCATCGTCACCGCGCCGCCGCTCGCGAGCACCACCACGGTGTTCGGATTCGCCGCCGTCACCTCGCGGATCAGCTGGTCGGCGTTCTGCGGCAGCTTCAGCGAGACGCGGTCGCGTTCCTCGCCCTCGTAGGTGCGCACGTACACCACCGCGACGTCCGCGCTCTCGGCGGCCTGTGCGGCGCTCTGCACCGACGGGGGAACCGAGTCTTCGGGCGTCGACCACTCCAGCAGGAAGGTGCCGGGCTGGAGGGGGACCAGCGGATGATTCTGCGAGTACTCGACCCGGAGGCGGTACTCCTGTCCCGCCTGGAGCTCCAACGGCGCGGAACGCACATCCTGACGACCGTCCTGTCCGACCATCTCGACGACCAACTGGTCGTCGAGCCAGACACGCGCATCGCCCCAGCCGGTTCCCCCGAGCGTGTAGCTGCCGGTGCTCGGCGCAACCAGGGACCCGGTGTAGCGCACCGACTGGTTGCCCGTGCCCGCGGGGCTCAGTCCCGCGAGGATCGGCGTCGGCGGCGTCTGGAACGCGATCAGGTTCGCGAACGCGGGGGAGGCGGTGAATCCGGTGTCGTACAGCACCTGTCCCTCGTTGCGGGTGAGCCCGACGGCTCCGCTCCAGTCGGCGTTCGGGAAGTAGCGGGCGGTCAGACCGTCGCCGATTCCCCGCTCCGGCCGCAGCACAGACGACGGGATCGCCGTCATGTCGGCTGGCTCGATCATCGTCGCTCCGTGAACCGGGTCGTTGCCCTGCTCGTAGCGCACCTCCGCGCCGATCTCCCGGCCTCTGGCCCGCATCGCGTCGAGCAGCGAGACCTCGTAGGTGGGCAGCACGTAGGCCGATCCGCCGAGCGCCCCGGGGATGGTGGCGTCGGCGCCGATGACCGCGATCGAGTCGACCTGCTCGGCGTTCAACGGCAGGGTCTGCCCGTCGTTCTTGAGCAGGGTGATCGCGTCTTCCTCCACCTCGCGAGCGACTGCACCGTGTTCGGCCACGGGGACCGCCGTGGGCGTGTAGTCGTTGTCGAAGATGCCGAACGTGAACATCGTGCGCAGGATCCGCAGCACCGACCGGTCGACCAGGTCTTCGGAGACGCGGCCCTCCTGCACCGCGGCCAGCAGAGCCTCGCCGTAGAACAGGTCGAGTCCGGTCTCCATGTCGAGACCCGCTTCGATCGACCCCTCTGTCGAGTGGCTGGCACCGAAGTCGGTCAGCACGAAGCCCTCGAAGCCCAGCTGCTGACGAAGGATCTCGTCGAGCAGCAGCGGACTCTCGCAGGCGTAGACGCCGTTGACCTTGTTGAAGGAGCACATGACCGAGCCCAGATCCGCGTCGCGGACCGCGGCCTCGTAGGCGGCCGTGTGCACCTCGCGCAACGTGCGCTCGTCGGTGATCACGTTCTGCCCGGTTCCCCGGAACGTCTCCTGCGTGTAGGCGGCATAGTGCTTGAGGTCGGCGATGACACCGCGCTCCTGGATCGACTGCACGTAGGGCACGACCATCGCGGAATTGAGCTCGGGGTCTTCGCTGGCAGATTCGGCCTGCCGCCCCCAGAACGGATTGCGGGTCGGGTCGGAGTTGGGGCCGAGCAGAACCTCATGGCCGGTCTGCCGGGCCTCGTCTCCCACAACGCCCGCGTAGTCGCGGGCCCGCTGGGGGTCCCACGTCGCGGCCAGCGCGAGATTCACGGGCATCTGAGTGGCCGTGTCCGCGGTCTCCGGCAGAAGCCAGCCGCGCGCGCCGATGCCGCCGGTCGCGTCGGCCATGCTCAGTTCGGGAATCCCGAGACGCTCGATCGGTCCGTTGTAGAAGCCGGCCGGGCCTTCGCCCTGGTCTCCGGTCATCAGCTCGACCTTCTCCTCGAGCGTCATGGCCTCCAGCAGCAGCGCGGCACGCTGGTCGGGAGTCAGGGAGGTGTTCATCCACGGCTCGTCGACGGCGACCGCGGCGGTCGTCGGCAGAGCGGTGATGACGAGGGCGGCGGCAGCCACCCCGACGACGACGCGGGCCCCCATGGACCGCGAGCGTGAATGCAGATTTGGAGTTTTCATGAGCCCTCCACATTGAGGACGGAACCCGCGACCGAACCCACTCACCTAGGCCGACGATCCGGCACGGTTTGGATAACCCCTTGTCGTACTCTCCCTCCGGCCGACTGTCAACGAATCTGACGAATCTCTTTCACTAGTTTCTTCCCGACCGGCTCGCGGTGTGGAAGAATCGGCTCACCTGTGGGGCCGGCGGTCGAGGAGCGTGGTGCCCGTGACTGACAATCGAGCGGGGCGCATCGTGCTCGCCGTGCTGGCCGTCGTGCTCGTCGGAGTCGTTGTGCTCGTCGCCCTGCTGGTCGCTGCCCGCCCTCCCGAGGAGCCCGAGGCAGTGTCATCCGGCCCCCCGGATTTCGGGCCCAACGTGACGATCATCAACCCGTCGATGGACGCCGACGCCATCCAGCAGCGTGTGGACGAGATATTCGCCGCCCAGGAGACCAACCAGTTCGGCGAGCGACGCGACGCCGTGCTGTTCGCGCCCGGCTCCTACGACGTGACCGTGAACGTCGGCTTCTACACGTCGGTGCTGGGCTTGGGGCTGTCGCCCGACGACGTGACGATCAACGGTCAGGTGCGCGTCGACGCCGACTGGTTCGAGGGCAACGCCACGCAGAACTTCTGGCGGTCGATCGAGAATTTGGCCATCCAGCCCAGCGACGGGGTGAACCGGTGGGCGGTCGCCCAGGCCGCCCCCATGCGACGGGTGCACGTGCGCGGCGATCTCGACGTCTACCCGAGCGGCTCCGGCTGGGCGAGCGGCGGATTCATCGCCGACTCGAGAATCGACGGGCGCGTGGCATCCGGCTCCCAACAGCAGTGGTTCTCGCGAGGCAGCGAGTTCGGCAGCTGGGACGGCTCCTCCTGGAACATGGTGTTCTCCGGCGTGCAGGGCGCACCGCCGCAGAGCTTTCCGAACCCGCCGTTCACCGTGCTCGACACAACGCCGGCGGCACGAGAGAAGCCGTTTCTCTACATCGACGACGACGGCGACGGCGACTACCGGGTGTTCCTGCCCGACCCGCGGTGGGACTCGTCGGGAGCCAGTTGGACGAGCGGCGAGACGGCGGGCAGGTCGCTCTCGATCGACCGCTTCTTCGTCGCCCGGCCCGGCGACAGCGCCGACACGATCAACGCGGCGCTCGCCGACGGCCTCGACCTGTTTCTCACCCCCGGCGTCTACCGGCTCGACGACACCATCCGCGTCGATCGCGCAGACACCGTTGTGCTCGGCATCGGGCTACCGACGCTCATCCCCGAGAACGGGGTCGACGCGATGGCGGTCGCCGACGTGGGCGGGGTGCGTCTGGCCGGGTTCCTCATCGACGCCGGAGCAGAGAACAGCGACGTACTGTTGACGATCGGCGACGATGCCGCGAGCGGCAGGCACGAGGCCAACCCGACCACCGTGCACGACGTGTACTTCCGCATCGGCGGGGCCCAGGCCGGCCGGGCCACCACGAGCCTGGTGGTCAACAGCGACGACGTGATCATCGACCACATCTGGGCGTGGCGGGCCGATCACGGCGACGGCGTCGGCTGGGAGACGAACACGGCCGACACCGGCGTGATCGTCAACGGCGCGAACGTCGTCGCCACCGGTCTGTTCGTCGAGCACTATCAAAAACACCAGCTCGTGTGGAACGGCGAGAACGGCAGAACGGTCTTCTTCCAGAACGAGATGCCCTACGACCCGCCCGACCAGGAGGCGTGGCGTGACGGCGACAGCGACGGCTACGCCGCCTACAAGGTGGGCGATCAGGTCGTCGAGCACGAGCTGTGGGGAGCGGGCAGCTACTGCTATTTCAACGTCAACCCGTCGGTGAGAGCCGCGCGGGGTTTCGAAGTCCCGGATGCCCCGGGCGTGAGGCTGCACGGAGTGCTGACGGTCTCGCTCGGCGGAAACGGATCGATCGTGAACGTCGTCAACTCCACCGGCGCGACCGTGGGGGCGCAGTGGACCGGCCCGAGCCCGGTGGCGACCTATCCGTAAAGCAGCCGGTCAGGGCCGCTGCGGCCAATTCGCCAGTGACATTTGCGCCACGCGGGTTTACTCTGCCTGAAGAGGTCACAACACCCCAGAGACGGGGATGGGAGCACCGATTCTCACCCCTCCGGCCCCGCGCCGGCCATTAAGGAGGAGGTGCCGATTGTGCCGCAGGCGAGCGCTGTGCTGACTCACCACATCCTGAGGATTGTCCAGTCGATCGACAATCCCCTCGACGGAATCGTGCCCGACTTCAGCGTGTTCGGGGTCGAGTTCACCGAGCTGTGGCAGAAGCTCATCGCCGCGATCTGGGGCATCTGCATCGTCATCGGCGTCGTCGTCCTGCTGCTCGGAATCACCCGGATGGGCAGCGCGTCGAACGCCCAGAACCCCAACGAATACCGGCTCGCACGCCTGCGCGTCACCTGGGCCGCACTCTCGCTCGGTCTCATCGCCGCGATCAGCGTGATCGTCGGCGCGATCCTCGCGCTCTTCAGTTAGGCGACCCCCGTGAACGCCCCAGCAGACAAGACGCGTCGGCGGCGCAGCTGGGCGATCGGGGCCTTGATCGTCGTGGTTCTCGCCGCGGTGACCGTGATCGCGGTGCGGGTCTACTCCTCCGGCCCCGACTCAGAGAGCGCCGACCGCCCGTCGTCGAACGCGTCGTCGACGCCGGCGCCGGTCGAGCCGACCGAGTCGGCGGTGACCGGATGCCTCGGCGGAGAGCAGCGCGACGCGGCCATGGTCAGGGCGGCCCAGGGTTCTGCCGAGCACTCCGAGCCGGGCGCCGTCGAGGTCGCGGCGGCATTCGTGCGGTGGTTGAACCAGTATCCCTACCCGGAAGACGCCGAGCAGGTGCAGCAGTCGGCGATGTCGGCCGAGGCCCCGACGCGCGACCTCGTCGGCTTCTTCGAGACGGAGCCCGACCTCTCCGGCGGGCTCGTCGCCGCAAACGAGCCGTACTGGCTGTCGACGGTGTCGGGCGTCTACTACGTCGAGGCGGCAGAGCCCGACGTGGTGACCGCGTCGATCGGCACCGCCCTCGTGCGAGACGGCGAGTTGAGCCCGACGCTCAAGGGCTCCATCACCGTCACCGTCTCGTGGGAAGACGGACAGTGGGCGTTCGTGAGGTCGGAGGGCACCCGCACGACGGAAGACCTGTTCTCGATCGGCACGCCGTTCAGCGGGGGATGCTGATGGCCGGATTCGAGGTAGACGACGTCGAGGTCGACGACGACGAGACCGGCGGCATCGGCAGCATCATCGGCGGGCTCGGCGACGGGGTGAACGCGCCACCCGGCGGCGTCTCGTACATGTCCGACCCGTGGGGAAACACCTTCGAGATGCTGCGCGACGCCGCGGCGGGGCTGAGCCGCGACGTGCTTCCCGCGCTGACCCAGGCCACACTGCCCGACCTCAGCGCCGAGTGGTTCATCAACGCCTACCGGGTCTCCTTCGCCACCGCGATCTTCGTGGCCGTCGCGCTGCTCTTCCCGCAGTTCATCCGCACGGCACGGGGCCGCCAGTCGGGGCGCGAGCTGGTCGACTCGCTCGGACTGTACTTCGGTGCGTTCCTGCTCGGCGCCACCTTCGGCCCCGCGGCCGGCATGATGCTCGTGTCGTTCTTCCACTCCCTCTCCGACGTCTTCGTGGCCTGGGGCATCCAAGACTCCGTCGACTCGGTGATCGACCAGTTTCAGACCATGATCGCCGACGCCGACCCCACCCAGATCGCCGGCGGCATGCCGATCGCCGTGCTGCTGATGTTGGGCATGCTCGTCGGTCTCTTCCTCGTGCTGCTGATGCTCGTGATGCAGTTCGTCATCCTCTACTTCACCGGGGTGCTGATCCCGCTGGGCCTGGTCTGGATCATCGACCCCACGAGGCGGTCGTTCGGGCTGCGGCTGCTGGGACTGTGGGTGGGGGTTCTCGCCGCCCAGCCCCTGCTGTTCTTCCTGCTCGGCTTCGGCTTCAGCATGATGGCCAGCTCGACGGCCGCCTTCGGCGCCGACCTCGCGCTGCAGAGCCTCGTCGAGCTCATGGTGGCGATCATCGCGTTGTTCGCCGCCGCGCTCTCGCCGCTCATCCTGTTGAGGCTCGCGCCGTCGATCCCCGTTCTCATCGGCGGAACGGTCGGCCCGTCGACGATGGAGAGCGTGATCGGGTCGGGCAATGTCTCGGATGCCACGGACCGGCTCGGTCAGCGCGTCGCGTCGCGCGAGGGTTCGACGGCGATCGCGTTGGACTCGCACCGCGGCAACGACACGTCGGTGATCGGCGAACAGCCACGCGCCGTCGCAGCGCTGTCCGACGCGGCCGCGGCGCGGTCGAGCGCGGGCGCGGCGGTCGCCGAGAAGGAGACCGCGGGGCGCGGGCGTGCGAAGCGCGCGACGGTGCCGGTGATCCCGGGGGCGAAGCACACGAACCACAAGGCGGCAGGCACCACGGCCGCACGCCACGAGGGCGACTCCACTATCGGCAGGGATGCAGATCATGACCGACACTAGCCGGGCAGTCGTGCGCTATCTGGGCGGAGAGACCGGGCACCGGTCGTTCTTCGGAGGCACACACTCGAGAGCGCGGGTCGTGATGCTCGCCCTCTTCATTGCCGCCGGCATCGTGCTCACCCCGCTCGTGGGCTGGCCCGGGCTCGCCGTCGGGGCGGTGGGTTGCGGGGTGACGCTGCTCGTCACCGCGAGAACCCACCGCGGGTCGGTCGTCGAGCGGCGGCGGAAGAGCCGCCGCTGGCGCGAACGCAAACGCGGAGGAACCTACGGGTTCGCTCCGTACAGCGACGAGGCGTGGGAGCAGGCCAGGCACGACGTGAAAGACGCCCGCAGCGGCAGACGGCGGGGGCGCAAGGCGGCCGTCGCGGCTGCCCGCCAGCGTCTCATCGCCCTGCGCGCACATCCGGACGGGGCCGACGGCATGGGGTGGCTGCAGCACGCGCGCGGCGAGCCGGGGATCGCCTGGCACGCGCCGGCCGGAGAGGAGAACTACCTCTCGGTGGCTTTCTCGGTCACGGGGCAGCTGCGGGGAATCGAGTCCACGGCGGTGATGACCAGGGCGGCAGAGGGCTGGGGGCACTTCCTCGCCGGCCGTGCTCCCCATTCGTCGCTCGTCGGAAACGTGCAGACGGTCACCCGGGTGCTTCCCGCCGACAGCGCCATGCAGGAGTTCTGGGTGCTGAACAGCCTCGACGACGACGTTCCGGCCGACGCGATCGCCTCCTACGAGGAGGTTCTGCGGCTCACGGGCGAAGACGCCATGGTGCAGCGTCACTTCGTCACCGTCAGCTGGCCGATCACCCCCGCCTTCACCGACGCGGCCTCCAAATTCGGTCCCGGCCGCGACGGCTGGCGCGCGCTCATGAAACAGGAGATCGAAGCGACCGTCCGCGGTCTGACCGACGCGCGGCTCGGGCACGTCGACGCTCTCACCGCCCGGCAGACGACCGCGATCATCCTGCACCAGCAAGACCCGTCACGGCCGATCGACCAGGTAGAAGACGTCGACCCGGCGGTTCTCGGCATCGCGTCGCACGACGAGTTCTCGGCCCACGTCGTGCACCACGTCGACCCGGTCGGCGACCAGGCCGTCGAATGGTGGCACCGCACCGCCGCGATCACGGCGGACGCCCTGGTCACGGCCCCACGGACGCAGCTGTGGGTTCTCGACCTGCTGATCGGCAACGACCTGCCGTTCATCCGGTCGGTCTCGTTCCACATCCACCTCATCCCCGCCTCCGAGGCGAAGATCGCAGCCCGCCAAGACGTGGTGCGCGACGCCGCCGAGACGCTCGCGCGCCGTGAGGCGGGGAAGATCAGCGCCGACGACACCGAAGTCGCGATGTCGGCGGCGAACAGGCGACGCAGCGACCTCGTGTCGGGCTCGCACCACCACGGTGCAGCCTGGGTCGGCTACGTCACGATCTCGGTGCACAACCGCGACGAGCTCGCGCGGGCGTCGCGGCAGCTCGAGGACACCTGTTCGACCTCGCTCGGCATCGAGAGGCTCGACTGGCTCGACTCCTACCAGGCCGCCGCATCGGGAACCACCTGGCCGATCGGCCGGGGCATCGTGGCGAGCCGCCGGTCGGTGTCGAACCGTCTCTACTCGCGACTGGCCGGAAAGTCGGAGAAGGGTGCCATCTCATGACCGGCAACTCGACTCCGTCGCGCATCTGGTCGCTCCCCGGACTGCGCGCACTCGCCCCGCCCGCGGCGACACCGCCCCCAGAATCGCCCGCCGACGACATCGAGATCTCGCCGTGGCCGGGCAAGGGCACACGGCTGCGCACCCGCGCGCGGGCCGCCCGCGCCCACTTCTACGCCCCCGCACTCATCGGCGCTCCGACGACGACGCGGCAGGCCGAAGTGCTCAACACCGCCATCATCGGCCCGCCCACCGGCACCCGCGGGGTGGTCTCCGGTCGCGACATCCTCTCCCGCACGCCCATCGCCCACGACCCGGTGACGGCCTACAACTCGATCCCACGCGAGGTCTCGAGCCCGAACGTGATCATCATGGGCGACGTCGGCGCAGGCAAGAGCACCCACACCAAGGCGAACCAGGTGCTGCGGCCGCTGCTGCTGAAGAACCGGCGGTGCGTGGTCTTCGACAAGAAAGACCAGGGCGGCGAGGGCGAGTACTCCGGCGTCGCACGCCACTACGGGTTCGAGCCGATCCGGTTCACCGCCGACAGCTCGGGTACCAAGCTCAACCTCCTCGACCCCGTCATCATGCGCGGCACCGGAATCAAGGGCCAGGGGCGGCTGCTCAACATCGTGACCCGGCTCGCGCGCGGCGACCACGCCCTCAACGAGTGGGAGGAGGAGGCGCTGCGGGCGGCCCTGCGCCGCACCGTCGACAGCGCGTCGGGCAGGGCGCCGGTGCTCGCCGACGTGCTGCCGAACCTCGGGCGCATCGCCGACGACCGCGACTACATCGCGCTCTCGTCGGCCGCGCGCGACGAACTACACCGCGCCGGGCTCTCGGTGCGGTGGACGCTCAACGGGCTGCTCGACGAGTACGGCGGGCTGCTCGACGGCGAGACGTCGAGCGCCGTCGACCTGCGCGGCAAGCTCACCTCGTTCGACATCTCCCAGCTTCGCGACGACGGCCCTGCGGTGCCCGTGGTCATGGCGATCGGCAACATGTGGATGCTCGGCCGGCTGCGCGACGAGCGCGGGTTCGCCACCACCGTCGTCTACGAGGAGGGCTGGCACATGGTGGGCGGCCCGTCTGCCCAGCTCATCAAGGCGAACCAGAAGCTGTCGCGCGGGCTCGGCATCTCGAACGTCTTCGTGATGCACAAGGGCAGCGACATCCCCAAGGACTCCGCCGGCATGGCGGTGATCCAGGAGGCGCAGACCGTGTGCATCTACCGGCAGTCGCGCCCCGAAGACGCCCTGTGGTGCCAGCGCACCTTCGGGCTCGCGCCGGAGACCGCCCAGACCATCGAACGCCTGCAAGACGGGCACTACATCTTCAAGTACGGCTCGCACCCCGAGACCCACGTGCAGCACATCCTGTCGTCGTGGGAGGCCGAGGTGAGCAACACCGACGAGGCGCTCGCGTCGTCGGAGAGCGAGCGCGGGGGCTGACATGTCGGGGCGCAGGGCCGTGCTGGCCAGCGGGCTGGGCCTGCTGGCCGTCGTCGCCGTTGTGGCGACGGCGGTGGTGTTGTCGTCGGGGACCGGATCGGGAACGGGCACGAGCGGCGCCGGATGCGGCACGGGCATCGTCGACCCGGTGATCGTCGCCCGGGCCGGCGTGCAGGTCGACGCCTTCGAGGGCGAACAGCTCGTCAACGCGGCGGAGGTGATGAACGCGGCCACCGATGCCGGGCTTCCGCAGCGCGCCCAGATCATCGGGGTGATGACCGCGATCGGCGAGTCGTCGCTGCGCAACCTGACCTACGGCGACGACATCTACGGCGTCACCAATCCCGACGGCACGCTCACCTCGTCGATCGGGCTGTTTCAGCAGCAGGCCTGGTGGGGGAGCCGGGCCACGCGCCTCGATCCCTACCAGTCGGCGCTGCTGTTCTTCGAACGGCTCGGCGCGGTGCCCGGGTGGGAGTCGCTGCCTCCGACCGCCGCGGCGCACGCCGTGCAGCGCAACGCCGATCCCGACCACTACACGCGCTTCTTCGAGCCGGCCGCGCGCATCGTGCAGACGCTCACGGCGGCGGCGGGCGGCAGCGACTGCAGCATCTCGGTCGACGACCAGTTGCTCGCCCAGGAGCTCGTCGCCCACGCGAACGACGGCAGCCTCGACGGCCTCGTGCCCGACCACATCAAGCAGATCCGGTGGATCGCCCACGGCGAGAGGGTGCAAGGCTGCGGGATCGACACCCGCATCCTGCAGATCATGGTGATCGCCGTGCGCTACTTCGACCAGGTGGGTGTGAGCAGCATCAACCGCAACTGCACCGCCGAGCTGCTCGGCGCGGGCGCCGAGTCGTGGCATTTCAGAAACGGCGGCGGCCGCGCCGTCGACTTCTACAGCCTCGACGGGGTCTCGCTCACCGGGGCAGACGCGCAGTCGCTCAGGCTCATCGGCCTGCTCGACCCGAGCATGCCCGAGGGCAGCCGCGTCGGCCAGGCGCAGTGCCGCCGGGCGGCCGGCATCACGCTCGCCCTGTCGCGCTGGACCGACATCGCCGACGGCTGCAACCACCTGCACATCGACGTGGGCCAGGCCGACGGGCCACTCCTGGTGAACTGAGCGCTCGGCACGCCGGGCTGTTCGTCGTCGACAGCCGCCGCAGAGGGGTACTGCCGTTAACCCCTACAGCAGGGACTCTCACCCGCCGCCGCCCATGCGGTTGCCTTGTAGGCGACGACCCACCGCACACAGCGGCGGGTCGAGAGTGGAGTAAGACTATGAAAGCAACGATCATGTACGGCGCCGGCGATGTGCGCGTCGAGAACGTGCCCGACCCGATCATCCAGCGGCCGACAGACGCGATCGTTCGCATCGTGCGCTCCTGCATCTGCGGAAGCGACCTGCACCCCTACCACTCCATGCCCGCGACTCCCGGCGGCAGCCCGATGGGGCACGAGTTCATCGGCGTCGTCGAGGAGGTCGGCGGCGAGGTCGCGACCCTGAAGAAGGGCGACTTCGTCATCGCGCCGTTCGCGTGGTCCGACGGCACGTGCGTCTTCTGCCGGGAGGGCCTCCAGACCTCCTGCGAGCACGGCGGATTCTGGGCGGGCGGCGGCATCGGCGGTGCGCAGGCTGAGGCCATCCGCGTGCCCCTCGCAGACGGAACCCTCGTGAAGGCGCCAGTCGACGAGAACTCCGAACTGCTGCCCTCACTGCTGACCCTGTCAGACGTCTTCGGCACCGGCTTCCACGCTGCGAAGCGCGCCCGCGTCGACCAGAGCACCACCGTCACCGTCATCGGCGACGGGGCCGTCGGCCTGATGGCCGTGCTCTCGGCGAAGCGACTCGGCGCGCAGCGCATCATCCTCATGGGCCGCCACACGGCACGAACCGATCTGGGCCTCGAGTTCGGGGCGACCGACGTCGTCGCCGAACGCGGCGAGGAAGGCATCGCCAAGGTGCGCGAACTGACCGGCGGATACGGAACCCACACCGTGCTCGAGGCGGTCGGCTACCGCGAGGCCTACGACCAGGCCCTCGGGGTCGTGCGCGCCGGCGGCGTCATCAGCCGTGTCGGCGTTCCGCAGTACGAAGACGCGCAGCTCGGGTGGTCGATGTTCGGGCGCAACCTCACCGTCACCGGTGGCCCGGCGCCCGTTCGCGCCTACATCGAGGAGCTGCTTCCCGACGTGCTCAGCGGCGTGATCGACCCCGGCAGGGTCTTCGACTCGACGATCACCCTCGACGAAGTGCCCGCCGGGTACAAGACTATGGATGACCGCACGGCCTTGAAGGTGCTCGTCACCCCGTAGGCGACGATCGCACACCACACGACAGGAGAACACGATGGCGCTTTGGAGCGAGCAGGAGCTCGACGGGGTCGGCGCGGCGGAGGAACTGCAGATCTCCTCCCGGCGCGTCGACGGGACGCTGCGCCCCTACGTCACGATCTGGGTCGTGCGTTCGGGCGACGACATCTTCGTGCGCTCGGCCTACGGGGCGTCGAACCCGTGGTTCGTGCGCGCGAAGGCGAGCGGCAGCGGGCGCATCAGGGCGGGCGGCGTGGAGAGAGACGTCGAGTTCGCGGATGCCTCGGATGCCTCGCACTCAGCGATCGACGCCGCGTACCACACGAAGTACGACCGCTACGGGGCCCGCATCGTGAACACCGTCGTCGGCCCGAACGCGGTAGCGACGACAATTCGCGTGGTGCCGCAAGACTGACGCCCCGCCGCGCCCGGCCCCGCGCCGCCCCGCCGCGCCCCCGCCCCGCCGCCCCGCCCCGCGGCCCTGCCGCGGAGCCCCGCGTCGAAAGTGCACCTGTGACCCGGACCGGCAGCGCATCAGGGGGCACAACTGCACTCTCGAGCAGGGCCCCAGGCCCCGCCCATCACCAAAACGAAGGACATCGCGCCCGCACACCGGCCGAAAACCGGTTTCGACGCCGTGACGCCCGCGATGTCCTTCGTTTTGGGATGCACAGGGCGGGGGCGGGCACGGATGGCACGGGTGGCGCGACTGGGACGGGCGCGGGTGTGTCGTGCGCTGGCGCGGCGGCCGGGGGCGCGCTGCCGGGGGCGCGCTGCCGGGGCCGCGCTGCCGGGCCGCGCTACCGGGGCGCGGGCACGTGCGCGAACGCGGCGTCGATGCGGGCCGCGGTCTCGAGCAGCGCGGGCAGGAACTGGCCGGTGACACGCTCGAGGGTCGCGCTCGACGTGGTGCTGGAGACGTTGATCGCGGCGACCACGGATCCGTCGGCGTTGTGCAGCGGTGCAGCGACCGAGCGGATGCCGCGCTCGAGCTCCTGGTCGACGAGGGCCCAGCCCTGCTCGCGCACGACCGCGAGCACGTCGCGCAGGTCGTGCGGCCACGCGCTCTCCGGCTGCGCGGCGAGCAGCACCCGCCCCATCGACGTGACGCGGGCCGGAAACCGGGTGCCGATCGTGATGCCGACGGTCATGATGCGCCGCATCGGCACCCGGGCGACGTAGACGATGGCGTCGCCGTCGAGCACCGACGCCGAGGTCGACTCCTCCACCGATCGGGAGAGCGCCTCGAGGTGCGGCTGCGCCACCTCGGGCAGCGACAGCGCGGAGAGGTAGCTGAAGCCCAGCTCGAGAACGTGCGGGGTGAGGGCGAAGTGCTTGCCGTCGCCGGCGACGTAGCCGAGCTCGACGAGGGTCAGCAGAAACCGGCGGGCGGTCGCGCGGGTCAGGTCGGCGCGCGCGGCCAGTTCGCTCAGGGTCATCCGCGGGTGGTCGGCGTCGAAGGCGCGGATGACGGCGAGACCGCGCGCGAGCGACTGCACGTACTGTCCGCTCGGCTCTGGCTGCATGTATCGAGGCTAGCGTTCGAGGACGACGGCGAGACCCTGCCCCACGCCGATGCAGATCGCGGCGACACCCACCCCGCCGCCGCGGCGCTTCAGCTCGTGGGCGAGATGCCCGATGATGCGGCCGCCGGATGCGCCGAGCGGGTGGCCGATCGCGATCGCGCCGCCGTGCACGTTGACCCGCGCCGGGTCGAGTTCCGGCCAGAGCCGGAGGCAGGCGAGCGACTGTGCGGCGAACGCCTCGTTGAGCTCGACGAGGTCGACGTCTGCCCACGTCTTGCCCGCACGGGCGAGAGCGCGGTTCGCCGCCTCGACCGGAGCGATGCCGAACACGTTCGGGTCGTTGCCGTACGAGCCGCGCCCGGTGATGCGGGCCAGCGGCTCGGCGTCGAGGGCGTTCTCGGCGCCGATGAGCAGCATCGACGCACCGTCGTTGAGGGGGGAGGAGTTGCCCGCGGTCACCGTGCCCTCCGCGCGGAACGCCGGTTTCAGCGTCGAGAGCGACTGCACCGAGGCATCCGCCCTGATCCCCTCGTCGCGGGTGAGGTCGGTGCCGGGCACGGGGATCACCTCGGGGTAGAGGCCCGCGTCCCACGCCGCGGCGGCATTGCGGTGGCTGAGCGCCGCGAACTCGTCCTGTTCCTCGCGCGAGATGCCGAACCGGTCGGCGAGCTGCTCGGCGGTCTCGCCGTTCGACACCGTCCACTCGGCGGGCAGCCCCGGGTTGGTCATCCGCCAGCCGATGGTCGTGGTGTGCATCGTCTCGGACCCTGCCGCGTAGGCCCGGTCGGGCTTCAGCATCACCCACGGGGCGCGGCTCATCGACTCGACGCCGCCGGCTACCACAACGCTCGCGTCGCCCGCCTCGATCGCGCGGCTGGCCTGGATAGCGCTCTCGACACTCGAACCGCAGAGGCGGTTGACGGTGACGCCCGTGACGGATGTCGGGAGTCCGGCGAGAAGGGCCGCGAACCGGGCGACGTCGCGGTTGTCTTCGCCGGCCTGGTTCGCGTCGCCGAGGATCACGTCGTCGATGCGGGAGGGGTCGAGCGTGGGATGGCGGTCGAGGAGGGCGCGCAGCGAGTGCGCGGCGAGGTCGTCGGGGCGCACGCCCGCGAGGGACCTGCCGTGCCGGCCGAAGGGCGTGCGCACGGCGTCGTAGACGAAACTGGCGGTCATCGTGGCTCCTTCACTCGCCCCGCTGACTGGAACCGGGCATTGTGCGCGATGTGAACGGCTGTTCTAATGGTGAGCGTAACACGAGGGGATTCAGCATGGACAAGACAGTCGAATCGGCCCAGGCCGCCGTCGCCGACATGCCGCACGGCGCCACGCTCGCGGTCGGCGGCTTCGGGCTCGTCGGTGTGCCGATCACCCTCATCCGCGCGATCCTCGATCAGGGCGCCTCCGATCTCGAGGTGGTCTCGAACAACTGCGGCGTCGATGGCTGGGGCCTCGGCGTGCTGCTGTCGGAAGGCCGCATCCGCCGCATCATCGCCTCGTATATCGGCGAGAACAAGGAGTTCGCCCGCCAGTATCTCGGCGGCGAGGTGGAGGTCGAGCTCACCCCGCAGGGCACCCTCGCCGAACGTCTGCGAGCGGGAGGCGTCGGCATCCCCGCGTTCTTCACGCCGACCGGAGTCGGCACGGTCGTCTCGGAGGGCGGGATGCCCTGGCGGTACGCGCCCGACGGCACGGTCGCGATCGCCTCGCCGCCCAAGCACACCCAGGTGCTCGAGTCGCTCGGATCCCCACGGGAGTATGTGCTCGAGCAGGCGATCCGCGCCGACTACGGCCTGGTGCGCGCCGCGAAGGCCGACCGGCACGGCAACCTCGTGTTCGAGAAGTCGGCGCGCAACTTCAACCCGCTCGCCGCGATGTCGGGCCGCATCACGATCGCCGAGGTCGACGAGATCGTGGAGCCCGGTCAGATCGACCCCGACGACGTGCACCTCGCCGGCATCTACGTCGACCGCGTCGTTCTGCTGACGCCCGAGCAGGCCGGCGAGCTGCCCGTCGAGAAGACCACGGTGCGCGCGCGTGAGGAGAACCGCTGATGGCCCTCTCGAGAGACGAACTCGCGGCGCGGGCGGCGCTCGAGCTGCGCGACGGCACCTACGTGAACCTCGGCATCGGGCTGCCCACGCTCATCCCCAACCACCTGCCCCGTGACATCACGGTGGTGCTGCACTCCGAGAACGGCATGCTCGGCGTCGGCCCCTACCCGTGGGAGGGCGAGGCCGACCCCAAGCTGATCAACGCCGGCAAGGAGACCGTGACGGTGCTGCCGGGCGCGTCGTACTTCGATTCGGCGGCGAGTTTCGGCATGATCCGCGGCGGCCGGGTCGCGACGGCGGTGCTCGGCGCCATGCAGGTGTCGGCCGCCGGCGACATCGCCAACTGGGCGGTGCCGGGCAAGCTGGTGAAGGGAATGGGAGGGGCGATGGACCTGGTATCCGGCGCTGACCGGGTGATCGTCGTCATGGAGCACACCGCGAAAGACGGCTCGGCCAAGGTCGTGGCCGAGTGCTCGCTGCCGCTCACCGGCCGCGCGTGCGTCGACCGCATCATCACCGACCTCGCCGTCATCGACGTCACCCCCGACGGCCTCGTGCTCGTCGAGCTCGCGCCCGGGGTCACCGTCGACGAGGTCGTCGCGGCGACGGGGGCGCCGCTCGCCGTCGAGCTCGGCTAGCCTTCGGCGAGCACGTCGTTCGCGATCGCGAACGCGTGATTCGCCGACGGGACCCCCGCGTACACGGCGCTCTGCAGCACGACCTCGATGATCTCGTCCCGGGTCAGGCCGTTGACGAGCGCGGCCCGCAGGTGCATCGCCAGCTCGTCCCAGTGCCGCAGCGCGATGAGCGAGCTCACCACGGCGATGCTGCGGTCGCGTCGGGAGAGACCGGGGCGGCTCCAGATGTCGCCCCACGCATAGCGGGTGACGAGGTTCTGAAAGTCGGCCGTCACGTCGGTCGTGGCCGAGACCGCCCGGTCGACGTGGGCGTCGCCGAGCACCTCGCGGCGCACGGCCATGCCGGCCTCGAATCGTTCGTCGTCGGTCATCGCGTCTCCTCGAAGAACCGCAGGAGCGCGGATGCCACGGCCTCGGGCTGATCGGCGGGTGCGAGATGCGCGGCGTCTGCGACCATGACCGTGCGTCCGTCGCGCACCCCGCCGGCGATCTCGTCGGCGCTGTCGAGGGAGACCACGGGATCGTGGTCGGCCCAGACGGCGAGCACGGGTGCGGCGATGTTCGCGAGGAGGGGGCGCACGTTGTAGCGGGCGAGGGCCTCCGTGCAGAGCGCGTAGCTCTCGTCGTCGGTGTCGCTCAGATCGTGCAGCAGACGGCCGGCGACGACGGGGATCCGCTCGATCGAACCGGGGGCGAACCAGCGGCCGGCGGCGTCCCCGACGAGGCTCGAGGTGCCCCTCGTGCGCACCTGGATCGCGCGCTCGATCCAGCCCTCCGGCGTGCCGATCTGCGCGCCCGAGCAGATGATCGCCGCCGAGGCCACACGGTCGGATGCGGCGAGCATCAGCTCCAACCCGACGGCGCCGCCGAGGGAGACGCCCACGTAGTGGAAACCGGACTCGCCGACGCTGTCGACGGCGTCGAGCACGGCCAGGGCGATCTCGCCCACCGTGAACGGCTTGCGCGTCCCGGGCGAGGCCCCGTGCCCGGGGAGGTCGAAGGCACAGACCCGGAAGCTCTCGCGCAGTCGGGGACTCACCGTGTCCCAGAGAATCGTCGACGTGCCGAGCGAGGCGCCGAGCACGAGCAGCGGTGCGCCGGGCGGGCCGGTGGGTCGGGTGATGGCGACGGCGGGAATAGTCACGGGCTGATCCTCCTCAGGGTGTCGTCGATGATGGCCTGGGAGAGGCCGGTGTAGTCGGCGGGGTCGCCGGCGGTGCCGGAGAGGGCGACGCGTTCGGCGAGGATGTCGTCTCCCGTGATGGCGAGGTTGGCCGTCGCCCGGCCGACGTCGACCGTCAGACCCTCGGCCAGCTCGGCGGCGAGGGCCGATGCACCCAGCGCGAGCCTCAACAGCTCGCGCAGGGTCGGCCACTCGGCGTGCCAGGCGCCGTCGGGCCGTTCGTCGACGGCCGTGGCCGCGCACACGTGCAACGTCGCGAGCAGTCCCGGGGCCCGCAGTGCCGTCGACCGGATGAGCACGCTCAGCACCGGGTTGCGCTTCTGCGGCATCGCCGACGATGCGCCGCGGCCCGCGGCACCCGGCTCGGCGAGCTCGCCGATCTCGGTGCGGCTCATCGTGGCGACGTCGGCCGCGACGACACCGAGCGCGTCGGTGACCTCGGTCAGTGCCCCGCCCAGCCGGGTCACGGGGGAGCGGGAGGTGTGCCACGGTCGGGAGTCGTCGAGTGCGAGCTCGGCGGCGAGGAGCCCGGGCAGGCGTGCGGCGGTCGGCGCCCCCACGAGCTCGACGAGGGCGGCGAGGGTTCCCGATGCTCCGCCGAGCTGCGCGGGCAGCGCCGTTGCGGCGAGGGCGTCGCGCGCGTCGAGCACGGCTGCCAGCCAGGTCGCGAAGCGCAGCCCCCAGGTGGTCGGCGTGCTGTGCTGGGTGAGGGTGCGGGCGGCGACGGTCGTGTGCCGGTGCTCGTCGGCGAGCCGGGCGAGTGCGCGGGCGGTGGCGTCGAGCGACTCGAGCACTCGAGTGCGCGCCCGGCGGGCGGTGAGCATCAGAGCGGTGTCGAGGATGTCCTGGCTCGTGGCCCCTCGGTGCACCCACTCCGCGACGTCGGCGGGCAGGCCCGCGCGCAGGTCGGCGACGAGGGGGATGACCGGGTTTCCGCCGAGCGTCGACCGTCGGGCGAGGTCGGCGGAGTGCACCGGTGCCGCCGCGGCGGTCTGCGCCGAGCCCGCCGGCGCGAACCCGAGGTTCTCGAGCACTCGCAGGTAGGCGACCTCGACCTCGATGATCGCCAGCCGCACGGCCGGGTCGCCCACCGCGTCGTCGCGCCCGGCGGTCGCGGGCGACAGCAGGCCGATGTCGAAAACGGCGGGGCCGGTGTCGAACGCGGCGGGGCGCGGGTCAGCGGAAGGCAAGGAACACCGTCTCCCCCTCGCCCTGCATGCGGATGTCGCGGCGCAGACCCGTCGGCGTGCGCTCCGCGACGAGGGTGGCGCGGTCGTCGGCGCCGAGCGACGCGAGGAACGGGTCATCCGCCCGCTCTGGCAGGTAGACGCGCGTGTGCAGCCGGTCCATGAGCCCGCGGGCGAACAGCACCACCGCGAAGAAGCCCGAGCCCGGTTCGACGGTGAAGAACTCGAACTCGCCGGAGTCGGTGGTGGGCACGCGGCCCCAGCCGGTGAAGGTCTCGCCGTCGCGGTGGAACGAGCCCTCGACGCCGGGGACCGCCCCGCTCGCGTCGGTCTGCCAGATCTCGAGAAAGGCGTCGGGAACCGGTGCGCCCGCGCCGTCGAACACTGTTCCGTAGAGCCGCACCGAGCCGGGGCTGCCCTCGGGCACCAGGTGCTCGCCGCCGGCGAACTCGACGCCGTAGCGGAAGAACGGGCCGACGGTCTGGCCGGGGGTGGGGCCGGGCGAAGAGCTCATGCGTCGCTCCCCTCCGGCTCGAACCAGGTCGCTCGTGCCCCCGTCAGCACGATGTCCCAACGGTATCCCAGCGACCACTCCGACACCGAGCTGTTGTGGTCGTAGCGGGAGACGAGACGGTCGCGCGCCGCCTGGTCGGGGATCGACTGGTAGATCGGGTCGAGCGCGAACAGCGGGTCGTTCGGAAAGTACATCTGCGTCACCAGGCGTTGCGTGAACGCCGTGCCGAACACCGAGAAGTGGATGTGCGCGGGCCGCCAGGCGTTCACGTGGTTCTTCCAGGGGTACGCGCCGGGCTTCACCGTCGTGAAGGAGTAGCCGCCGTCGTCGTCGGTGATGCAGCGCCCCGCGCCGGTGAAGTTCGGGTCGAGCGGTGCGGGGTGCTGGTCGCGTTGGTGGATGTAGCGTCCGGACGAATTCGCCTGCCAGATCTCCACCAGCTGGTGCCGCACCGGGCGCCCGTCGCCGTCGAGCACCCTGCCGCTCACCGTCATGCGCTCGCCGAGGGGCTCGCCGGCGTGCTGGATGGTCAGGTCGGCCTCGACCGCGGCGACATCGCGCTGGCCGAACGCGGGGCTCGCGAGCTCGATCGTCTCGGGGTCGACGAGCTGCGGGTTCTTGGTCGGATGCCTCAGAATGCTCGAGCGGTACGGATCGAAGTCGAGCAGGGGCGAGTCGAGGCGCACCGCTCCGGCCTCGACGCGCGAGTCGTAGTGCGCGTGCCGCGCGGCGATCTCCGCGCTGATCCGCTGCTGCGTGACGATCTGGGCCTGCGTGCCGGCCTGTGCCTGTGTGGAGTGCCTCACGCAGGCTAGGTTCTCAGGAGCGCCGCCGCAGGTCTAGCCCGGCATCCCGCTCAGTGGAACAGGCCTCGCCTGCCCTCAGCGACGCCGGAAGATGCGCCGGGCCCGCGCGGCCAGGCGGGCCGTCCACTCGTCGGTGAACTCGTTCGACAGCGCGAACGCCTCGGCGCCCGGGTGGGCACCGTCGGCGATCGCCCGGATCGCCTCTTCCGCACGCCGCTGGCGCGCATCGGCGGTCTCTTCGGGAGCGGGCATACCGCCACGGTAGCAGCGCCCGGGCGGGCTCGCGACGGGGCTACTCGCCCGGGGTGATGCGCAACATGACCCTGGGCTTTCTGCCCTTGTTCACGAGGGTCTCGATGACCGTCATCAGGTGGTACTCGAGGCGGTATTTCTCGCGGATGATGCCCGTCACCCGCTCGATCGTGGCGTCGTCGGCGTGGATGCGCGCGAAGCCGACGACGGGCGAGGTGCCGTCGGCGACCTTGCCCATGCGGGTGCTCGGAGAGAGCTCCACCCGGCCGCTGTTGCGCAGTCGCTTGACCTTGCCGGTGTCTGCGGGCGTCGTGACGACGAGCGCGTCGCCGTCGCGGGCGATCCACACCGGGGTCGACACCCGTGCGCCCGACTTGCGGAAGGTGGTGAGGGAGACGAAGGACTCGTCGCCGAGGGCGGAGAAGTCGGGAGCGGTCATGCCGACAAATCTACGTGCACGACCGCTCCCGCGCGTCCGGCGCGCGCTACTAGGCCGCCGACCAGCCGCCGTCGGAGGCGAGGATGACGCCGTTGACGTTGACTCCGTCGTCGCTGAGCAGGAAGGTGATGGATGCCGCGAGCGCGTCGCTCTCGACGGCGTCGGGCATCACGGCCATTCCCGCGCGCACGCGCTCGGCTCCGAGCGCCGATGCGAACGTCGCCTCGATGTTGGTGATCGTCGGTCCGGGGGCGACCGCGTTGACGCGGATGCCGCTCGGGCCGTACATGTGCGCGCTGCTCTTGGTGAGCCCGGCCACGGCGTGCTTCGACGCCGTGTAGGCGACGCCCGCCGCGGAGCCGCGGAGTGCGGCCTCCGACGCGGTGTTCACGATCGAGCCGCTCGCCTGGGCGAGCATCGTGGGCATGACCGCGCGCATGAGCTTCATCGTGCCGTCGACGTTGATCGAGAAGACCCGCTTCCACACGGCATCCGTCACCTCGCCGACCGGAGTCATGTCGTCCATGATGCCGGCGATGTTGGCGAGACCGTCGATGCGGTCGCCCGCCGCGGCGATGATCGTCGCGATCGCGGCGTCGTCGGTGATGTCGGCGCGAACCGCGACGATGGCCGTCTCCGCGAACTCCGCGACGAGCTCGTCGAGGCGCTCCTGGGAGATGTCGACGGCGATGACGCGGCCGCCCTCGCGGGCAACGCGTGACGCCGTCGCTCGGCCGATTCCCGATCCGGCGCCCGTGACGATGACGGTCTTGCCGGCGAAGCGGCCGGAGTCGAGACGCTCCACCCACTCGGGGCGTTCCACCGGGGCATCCGCGGTCTCGACGGTCGCGACGGGGTCGCCGCCGCCGGCTGTCGCCACGGGAACGTAGCCCGCCTCGGCCCGGGCGACGAGTTCGTCGATCATCTGCTGGGTGAACTGGCCCTTGCTGAGCTTCACCAGCCGCTTGATCGCGAGGCGGCGCACGGGGCGCAGCGCGTCGGTGCTCTGGCCGGCCTGGGTGAGCAGGTCGCGGATGATCGGACCGCCCACGGGGTGGTCGATCCAGGTGCCGACGGAGGAGTCGCCGGAGAGTGTGGTGGGGGAGCCTGCCATTGTGAGTCCTTCTGTTCGGGTGCATACCGGACAACGTTGTCCGGTAGAAACTCTACACGCGCGCACGCCGGTGTGCCTAGGCTTGATTTATGGCGGGAAAGAACGAGCACAGCGACTCCCGGCTGAACGTGGCGCGGTACCGGGTCGACCGGCTCGCCGACGGTGAGGGCGAGGCCGCGGCCGAGGCTGACAGGGCCGACCGGGCCGAGAACGCCGGCCAGCCGAGCATGGAGCAGCACGCCCAGTTTGTGGAGATCCAGATCCAGCAGGCGATGCGCCGCGGCGACTTCGACGACCTGCCGGGGGCGGGCAGGCCACTCAAGAACCTCGACCGGGTGCACGACCCCGACTGGTGGATCAGGCAGAAGATCGAGGACGAGCGCATCACCGGTCTCGCCCCGCCCGCGCTCACCCTGCGCACAGAGAGCGAGGGGCTCGAGGCGCGCATCGACGGGATGTACTCCGAGCCCGCCGTGCGCGAGCTGCTCGATCAGTTCAACACCCGCGTCGTCGAGGCGCGTCGCCAGCTGAAGGGCGGGCCTCCCGTGGTCACGCCCACCCGCGATGTCGAAGCAGAGATCGACGGATGGCGCCGCCGACGCATCGCGCGGCAGCGCAGCGCGGCCGAGGCGGAGCAGCGGGAGAGGGCCGCACTGGAGGCGATGACCTGGCGCGAGCGGAGACGGTCGCGCCGCGGCCGCTGAACCGCGCGACGGGTAGCGTGAGGTCTATGGCCTCGGAACACTCGATTCTCGGCCTCGTCGGCATCGACGAGGACAGTGAGCGCATCTACCGGTTTGTGCTGCGCGAGGGCGCGGGGTCGGCCGTGAGCGTCGCGCACGCGACGAACCTGGCAGAGGACGAGTGCGCCCGGCGGCTCGACGGCCTGCGCGCGGCGGGCCTGCTCGCCCGTCAGGCGGGAGGCGACGGCGAGTACACGCCGGTCGACCCGCGGTTCTCGCTGCGGCTGCTCACCGACCGTCACAGCGACGAGCTCGCGAGGATCCGCGCCCAGGTGCCGGATCTCGCCGCCCAGTTCGACCGCGGACGCAGCGGCATAGACGCGGCGCCGCAGACCCGGCTGCTCGGCGACCCGGCCGAGATCGCGGGCTGGTTCGTGCGCATCCAGCACCAGGCCGGTCACGAGTTCATGGCCTTCGACCGGCCGCCGTACATCTCGGCGGCGTCGAACCCGCTCGAGCCCGTTGTGCTCGACCGCGGGGTCGACTGGCGTGCCGTGTACTCCGCAGAGAGCTTCGAGAGCGACGACGCGTGGCAGGAGGTCTCCGTGCTCGCCGCTCGCGGGGAGCAGGCGCGCGTCATCGCCGACCTGCCGATCAAGCTGGCGATCGCCGACCGCAGCGTGGCCCTCATCTCGCTCACGCTCGAAAACGGCACGAGCGACTCTCTCGTGACCGAGTCGCCGCCCCTCGTGCGGGTGCTGTGCGAACTCTTCGAGTCGTACTGGGAACGTGCCATCCCCATTCCCTCCGACCGCTCCGCGCTCGACTCGGTGCCGCCGTCGGGCGCTGTCCGATCGAGACCGCACCGGCAGGCAACCGCCGACGAGCGCGCGATGCTCGTGCTCATCGGGGCCGGGCTCACCGACGAGGCGATCGCCCGGCAGCTGGGAATCTCGTCGCGCACTCTGCGCCGGCGCACCCAGGACCTCATGGTCGAGCTGCGCGCGTCGAACCGCTTCCAGGTCGGCGCGGAGGCCGCCCGGCGGGGCTGGGTGTGACGGTCGGGTGACCGTCGTGTGACGGGGGTGTTTCCGATCGCGTCCGCTCGCGGACTTTGTCCGGAAGCGGCCAAAATGGCCCGCGTTCGAGGGGCAGACTGGCGGAACGATCGGACGAGGGTGCCGATCCCCACAGGAGAACCCCATGCCACTGCGCTTCACGCCCGGTCCGAGTGCCACACTCGCGGCATCAATCGTCACGAGCCTCGTGCTCACCGGAGTCACCGTCGGCGCGGCTGCCGCACCGGCTGGAGAACGGCAGATGGTCATCGTCGAGTTCGACGGCGAGGCGGCGGTGACGCGCGCGGGTGAGAGGCGCGCGGCCGAGCTGCGCGGCGACGATGCGAGCACGTCGATGAAAGACGACTACCGCGCGATCGTCGATGCGGTGCGGGTCGAGCAAGACGCCGCGATCTCCGCGGCCGGCGACGCGGGGATCGCGCTCGACGACCCGCGCCACGTGACGAGCGTTCTGAACGCCGTCGTCGCGACCGTCGACGTAGACGACCTCGACGCCCTGCGCGCCCTGCCCGGCGTCGCCCGTGTCACGGTCGACACGACGTTCCGCGCCGTGGGCACGGAGAAGCCGACCCCGACCCCGACCCCGACCCCGACGCCGACGCCCGGCGAGTCGGCCGAGCCCACACCCGAGCCCACCCCCGGGGCGACGCCCGCCCCGCCGGTGCCGACCGCTGCGCCCGAACCGGTGCCGTCGCCGGCACCCGAGGAGCCGCCCGTCGCCGAGTCGTCGGTTGCCGAGCCGCCCGCCGCCGCGCCGCTCCCCGGCGCGGGCGTCATCGTGGCGATCCTCGACACGGGCGTCGACTACACGCACCCCGAGCTCGGCGGCGCATTCGGCGAGGGCCACCTCGTCGTCGGCGGCTACGACTTCGTCAACGACGACGACGACCCGATGGACGACCACTATCACGGCACCCACGTTGCGGGCATCGTCGCGGGTTCGAGTATCGGCGCGGCGCCGGGCGTGCAGCTGACCGCCTACAAGGTGCTGAACCACAAGGGCCTAGGAGACTCGTCGGGCATCATCCTCGCTCTCGACGCGGCCGCCGATCCGTCGGGCGAGTACCCGGCCGACATCGTCAACATGAGCCTCGGCGGTGCCGGCGACGGCACCGACCCGCTCAGCGTCGCCGCAGGCAACGCGACGGCGAGCGGTGCGCTCGTCGTCGCCGCGGCGGGCAACTCGGGGCCGGGCGAGGCGACGATCGGCAGCCCGGCTGCGGCGCCCGCGGTGCTCGCTGTCGGGGCATCCGTCACCGACTTCCGCCCGCCGGCCGTCTCTCTCACAACTCCGCAGCCGCACGCCCTCACCGCCTCAACCCTCGCCTTCAGCGCGAACGGACCGTTGGTGCCCGTCACCGCGCGGGTCGTCGACGTGGGCCGGGGCTCGGCCGCCGACTTCGCGGCCGCCGGCAGCGTGCGAGGCGCAGTGATCGTCTTCGACGCGACGGTCACCCCCGACCACGATGTCGACGTTCGTGTCACCGCGCAACTGGCCGAATCGCTCGGTGCGATCGGCGCCTTCGCCTACGTGCCCAGCGACCTCGACCAGTCTGCGGTCGACGACGGGCCGCACCTCCAGTCCGTCGGAGCGGCCGAAGTGGAGGTCGAGCCCTCGTCGGGGTCCGACCTCGCCAGTGGCGACGACAACCGGCTCGACACTCTCGTCGCATTCTCGATCTCCGCGTCGGAGTTCCGGCTCTTCGCCGGAGACGTGGCGGCGGGGACGGCCACGGTCACTGTGACCTCGGTCGACGCGAACGACCGCATCGCGAGCTTCAGCTCGCGTGGACCGACCACGACCGGCGCGCTCAAGCCGGAGGTAGTCGCACCCGGTTTCGAGATCCTTTCGGCTGTGCCGCTCGCCCTGCAGATCCCGGGGAACGCCTACCGACTGTCGGGCACGTCGATGGCGGCGCCCTATGTGGCCGCCGCAGCCGCCGTACTCGCGGCGACGCATCCTCAGTTCGGCCCAACCACGCTGCGTGAACTGGTGATCGGCAGCGCAGTTCCTCTAGAAAGCGACGCCCGAGCGGTGTCGTCGTCGATCCAGGGCGCGGGCCGGGTGCGCGCCGATGTCACTGGCGCTGCGTCGGTCTTCGCTGCGCCCGCAACTCTCGGCTTGGGTCAGGCCGATGCGAAGAAGCCCGCCGTGAAGACGAAGTTCACTCTGACGAACACGGGCGACGCGACCGTCACCGGCGCCATCACGGTTCAGCCGTCGGCGTCGAGCCGCGGCACGCTGACCGTCTCCACGCCCTCGTTCTCGATCGCTCCCGGCGAGCAGGCGACGATCTCCGCGACCGCCGCCGCCGAGATCGGCGCGGGCGACTCCGAGCTGTCGGGCACGCTGGTGGCCGCGCTCAGCGACGGTTCGACAGTGCGAATCCCGTATCTGCAGCTCTCCCGTGCGCTGCAGATCACCACAACACCCAACCCCTCGACGGGGCTGGCGACCATCGTGGTCGACTCGTTCCTGCCTCTCGACGCGCCCCCCGTGCTCACCGTCGCCCCCCAGCGGGGCAAGCCGTACACGGTGCAGACCGCCCCGTCGGCGAACCTCCCCGGATCGTACTCCGCCGAAGTATCGGAGAAGCGGGTCGGCGTCTACGCTGTGCGTGCAGAGGCGAAGACGGCCGAGAAGACGATCGTGGGCTCCGGAAGCCTCGAGATCGTCGCGTCGGCGACGAGCGACAAGACCTGGCAGCAGTTGGGGCGCAACGCCTCAGCGTGGCAGGTCGCAATGTCGTCCAAAGATCCCGGCACCGCAATGCAGGTGGTGAGCACAACACACCGGCCGTTCGTCACACGTGACCACGGAAAGACCTGGACCCACCTGCAGTCACTGCCGGTGGCGGGCGGCGAGGGCACGATCGTCGCCGACCCGACGAAGGCAGAGGGGTTCTGGTACTTCATCAACGGATCAGTAGGCCGCGAGGTACTCGACGCGAGCTACAGCGGAAAGCTGCTGCGCACCGACGACCTCGGCAAGACCTGGCGAGCGCTCGCGATGCCCGACGTGGCGGTCAGGCACGTGGCGAGCGAGGGCAACCGACTCGTTGCCGTCACAGAGACGGGGGTCGAGGTGAGCCGCAACGGCGGCAAGACCTTCAGTCATCTCGATCTCGCCTTCGCCGCCGAGAACGTCGTCGGCGCCGCCGTCTTCCGCGGCGACCTCTACGTCGCGACGACCGCGGCGGTCTGGCGCGTACCGTCTATCTTCTCGCGGCCGGGCACCCCGGAGGTCGTTAGGTCGGCGCCAGAGGTCGGCGGTTACACCAGCCTGAGTGCCGGCCCAGACTTCGTCGCTGTCGGCGGGCACGGCGACGTGTCCGTGTCGACCGATGGCAAACGGTGGACGAGAACGGCTTTCGACCACGAACTCTTTGCCCACAGCACCACGGTGCTCGGCGGCGACATCTTCGTCACGGGCACCGACTACAAGTACCGCCGCAGCACCGACCGCGGCAAGACGTGGACCGAGCACGCCTTCCCGACCACGGGTGGAATGGCGAGCCAGTTCGCCCGCTGGCCCGACCGCAAGAACTCGCTCGTGATTCCGCTGCATGGCTCCGGTCTCTGGCTGTCGGACGACAACGGTCGCAGATTCACCCGCACCAGCGCCGCGGCGACATCGGTCAGATCCCTGATCGCGAGCGTCGACTCTGATGGCGACCCCACCGTGTTCATCGGCGACGACCAGGGCGTCGCCTCGGCGTCCATCCCCAGCCGAAAAGACCTGCGCGACGATGCCGCGGAGTGGGGAAAATCGGGTAACGAGTCAGTCAGTGGCGAGGAGACTTACGACATCGCGCAGGACGCTGTCATCCCCGACACGCTGTGGAGGACACACGGAGGGGCATTCTCAGCGGTCAGCATCCAAGCGTCGGCGGATGCCGGTGGCGAGTGGGCCGACGTCGGCCCGGCCAACGTGGGTGTCATCTTCGACATCGCGGCGAGTCCGACGGTGGGTGGCCACGTGGCCGCGAGTCTCGCAAGCTTCACCGACCGTGCGATCGTGGTCACCCACGACGGCTGGGCGACCTGGGAAACCTACAGCCACCCGACGACCATCCGCCGCGTCGCGATCGACCCCGTGAACGACGCTCGGCTGTGGGTCGCCGCCGACGACGGACTCTACCTGTCAGACGACGAGGGCCGCACCCTCACCCGCGTGCTCGAGGGCGAGACCGACGCCGTCTGGGTCGACCCCGCCGACCCAAACCACGTCGTCGCCGGTGGCCGCGGGCTCTGGGTCAGCCATGACGGGGGCGCCTCGTTCGCCGCCGCAGACGCGGGAGGGGCCGACATGTATACGACCTCGATCACCTCCACCACGGTTACGGGCAAGAAGGGCAAGCGCTCGACCGTGCTCTTCGCGGGTACCTCCGACTTCCGACCCGGGCCGCTGTGGGTGCTGGGCCGCGGGGTGCTGGCGAGCGTCGACAACGGAGACACCTGGCACAACGTGACCGCCGGGATCGGCTCCACCTCGATCCTGTCGCTCGACGCCAGCGACGACGGCAAGTGGCTGCTCGCGGGCACTCAGGGGGGCGGGCTGTACCGCGCAGGAGTGGCCGAGCTGGTCTCGCGATTGAAATAACGGCACCGGGGGTGGCGGTCAGAAGACTCGCACCGCCACCTCCGCCGGGGCGTCGAGCAGCTCCTCGATCTCGGCGTCGAGCTTCACCAGGGTGAGCGAGGCGCCGGCCATGTCGAGCGACGTGCAGTACTCGCCGACATAGCTGCGACTGACCGAGATGCCCATTGCGGCGAGCTTCTCGTGCGCGATGCCGAACAGCAGGTAGAGCTCGCTGATCGGGGTGCCGCCCAGGCCGTTGATCATCAACGCGACGTGGTCGCCCCGCTCGAACGGCAGGTCGGGTACGACGGCCCCGAGAAACTCGTCGACGATCTCGTTGGCGGGCATCCACTTCGCGCGACGCCTCCCGGGCTCTCCGTGGATTCCGACGCCGATCTCGATCTCGTCGTCGGCCAGTTCGAACAGGGGCGAGCCCTTCGCCGGCGGGGTGCAGGCGGTGAGCGCGATCCCGAGCGTGCGGGTGACCGAGTTCACTTTCTCGCCGATGCGCACGAGCTCGTCGAGCTCGGCCCCGGCCTCGGCCGCGGCCCCGACCGCCTTCATCACAAAGAAGTTGCCGGCGACACCGCGCCGTCCGACGGTCCAGGTGGAGTCCTTCACGGCGACGTCGTCGTCGATGAAGAGGGTGCGCACCTTCACGCCGTCGGCCTCGCTCATCTCCTGCGCCATGTCGAACGCCATGCGGTCGCCGGTGTAATTGTTGACGAGCAGCAGAACGCCCTTCGGGGAGGCGAGGAGCTTCGTCGACTCGTAGACGTAGTCCATCGGCGGTGCGGCGAAGACGTCGCCGGGGCAGGCTCCGTCGAGCATGCCCTTGCCGACGACCATGACGTGCGCGGGCTCATGCCCCGACCCCGACCCCTGGATGATGGTGACCTTGTCGTCGCGGGGTGCGTCTGCCCGGTGGATGAGATTGTAGGCAGGCACGTAGCGAAGGGTGTCGGGGTTGGCGAGCGCGATACCCGCGAGCATCTCGGGAACGAACTGCTGCGGGTCGTTGACGAACTTCTTCATTTCTTCTTCTCCACATCGTTGTGAGGCTGGGTTGTGAGGCTGGATGGTGCGGCTAGTGGTCGTTCCAGGTCTCGGCGAGGCGCTCGGCGAACACCGCCACGGCGACGGCCCCCGCGTCCGGCGACCCGATGCTGCGCTCGCCGGTGTAGCTGGCCCGCCCCCGCATGGCCTGCATCGACGTGGTCGCATCGGCCGCTGATCGCGCGGCATCGGCCATCGCGCGCACCGCCGCGGCGCTGTCGTCGCCCGCCGTCAGCGACCGTTCGAGCGCGTCGACCGCCGGCACGAGCGCGTCGATGAGGGTCTTGTCGCCCACGTCGGAGTTGCCGCGCTTCTTGATGCCCTCGATGCCGGCGCGCAGTGCGGCGACGACGTCGTCGGCGGTGACGTCGGCTTTGTCCCGCAGCCGGCCGCCGGCGCGCATAAACGCCGTTCCCCAGATCGGGCCGGAGGTGCCCCCGATGCGGCTCGAGATCATCATGGCGACCTTCACGGTGAAGACTCCGGCGTCGTCTCGGTCGAACTCGTCCCAGTGTTCGAGCACCTGCTCGAAGCCGCGCGCCAGGGAGTAGCCGAAGTCGCCGTCGCCGACCACCGAGTCGAGGTCGCCGAAGTACTTCTCGTTGTCGACGGCCGTCTGCGCCATGGTGCGGATGACGAACTCGGTGGTGTTCAGGCTGGCGCTCATCGAATCTCCTCCGGTCGGGGCGTGGCGAGCAGGGCGAGCAGGTCGGTCGCCGTGACGATTCTGTCGGGGCGGATGCCGGCCGCCGCGGCGAGAATCCGCGCCGTCTCGCCGCCGGGGTCTCCGAGCGAGGAGACCACGAGCGAGGCATCCGCGAAGTCCTCGTCGGCCGTGTACGCGCTCACGGTGACGAGGGTGCGGATGCCTGCCCCGATCGCGGCGAGAAGCCCGTTTCGGCTGTCTTCGATGACGATCGCGTCGTCGGCCGCGACGCCGAGTTCGCGCAGGGCCAGGAGGTAGATGTCGGGTGCCGGCTTCTTCGCGGCGACGATGTCGCCCGCGAAGACGGCGAACCGCGCGGCCTGCGCGGTTCCCACTGCGTGCTCGAGCACGGCGCGCACCGAGGGCTCGGCCGACGTGGAGGCGACGGCGAGAGTGAAGCCGAGCTCGGCCGCCTCCGCGCTGATGCGGGCGATGCCCGGCCTCGCGGGAAGGTCGCCCGCCTCGACCATGCCGGTGTAGATCTGGGTCTTGCGGCGGTGCCACGACGCGACGATCTCGCGCTGGGCTTCGGCGTCGGTCGGGAGCCCCGCAGCGGCGACGAATTCGGGAGTCAGCAGGCTCGCCATGCGCTCTTTGCCGCCGCCGATGAGCACCTTCGCGGCGTAGTCCTCGTCGCTCCACCGCACCGGGAGTCCGAACTCCTCGAAGGTCTGATTGAACGCGGGCAGGTGCCCGAACCTCTCGGTGTCGGCCAGCACGCCGTCGCAGTCGAAGATCAGTGCCGGCACGTCACCACGCCCTGCCGGCGCTGCCGAACGTGGTCGCAAGCTCGGCGGTGAGCGACCTCACATCGGCCGACACGCTGCGGAACAGCGTCGGCGGATCCCACTTCCCCGACTTCTCCGCGAGTCTGAGGTTCTCGAGCATCGACGTCATAAAGAGGATCTTGAGTGCCGTCGAGATGTTGACCTTCGCGCAGCCGCGGGCGATCAGATCGGCGAACTGCTCGTCGGTCATGCCGCTGCCGCCGTGCAGGGCGATTGGCACGGGCTGTGCCTCGACAATGTCGCTGACGCGTTGGAAGTCGAGGATCGGCTCGCGTTTGTAGACGCCGTGGGCGTTGCCGATCGCCGGGGCGAACACGTCGACGCCGGTGCGTCGGATGAAGTCGAGTGAGACCTCGAGCGATTGGCGACGCCCCTCCTCGTCTGACCCGTGGTCGTCTTCGACCCCGGTGATCGCCTCGATCTCGCCCTCGACGTGGGCGCCGTACCCGCGGGCCTCGGCGACGACCTCGATGGTCTGCCGCAGGTTCTCCTCGACGGGCAGCTCGGAGGCGTCGAAGAGCACCGAGTTCCAGCCGAGCGCAAGGCACTCGGAGATCACCGCGCGCTCCGGGCAGTGGTCGAGGTGCAGGGTCGTCGGCACCTCGATGCCGCGCGTCATGCTCTCCCACATCGCGAAGAGCACCGGTGCGCCTATCGCCTTGACGGTCTTCACCGACGTCTGCACGATCACCGGGCTGCGCGCCTCGACGGCGCCGGCGAGCACATTCTCGAGTGTCAGGTCGTTGACGATGTTGATCGCGGGAACACCGTATTTCTCGGTGAACGCCCTGTCTACTATCTCCTTGAGCGTGACGACACCCATCGCGACCTCCTTGCCGTAGATCGAACCTACGACGGTGCGACGAGCGCACGTATGGGTGGTTTCCCTACCCTCTGACCCGCACCCTGGCGAGGGACGCCAGCTCGGTGCGGTTTCCCGCGCCCGTCTTGCGCAGGATGCCGCCGACGTGCTTCTCGACGGTCTTCAGCGAGATGGCCAGTTCTGCGGCGATGTGCTTGTTCGGCCAGCCACGCTCCACGAGGGCGCGCACCTGTCGCTCGCGCGCCGTGAGCGACTCGTCTCGGGCGGCGCCCGCCGGGTCGGGTTCGGTCTCACGGGGGATGCGAACCCGGTCGCCGTCGGCGATCAGCATCGAGTTGGCGATCGCGACCGCGGCGTGGATGGCGAACAGCTCGAGCAGGTGCACGTCGTCGTCGGTGAACTGCCGGTCGGCGTCGTCGCCGAACACCATAAACGCGCCGATCAGCGACGACCTCAACCGGATCGGCACACCGAGAACCGCGCGAGAGAACCGGATGTCGTCGGCGGGGAGGTGGCCTCCGGGCACAGCCGAGTAGCGCCGGAACGACACGGCCCCGCCGGCCCGCGCCACCGCGCCGGTCACCCCCTCGTCGAGGGAGAAGATCTCGCCCGACCGGCAGCCGACGTCGAGGTCGACCTCTTTGCGGTAGATGCGGGCGTTCTCGTCTATCGTGCAGATCGACCCGCTCGAACAGTGCAGCAACTGTGCGGCGTTCACGAGCACACGCTCGAGCAGCGGTTCGAGGGCGAACTCGCCGGCCAGGTCGCCGGCCAGATCCGCGAGCTCACGTACCGGGATAGTCATCAGCGGTCCTCTGTGCGGGTCGACCGTGCCGAGCGTCAGCGCGGCTCTCGTCCCATCATCTGCCCGAGGCGGCGTGCTCCGCGAGGGGTGGCGCGGATCGCCGGAAAGGCGATAGGCGAGCGCGGCGACTGCCGGACTGCTGGTTCACGGTTGTCCACAGGCACGAGACTTTTCTCCCCAATTTCGCTCTTTTCCTTCGAACGCTTGTTCGAATGTGGGAAAATGGGGGCATGGAAAACACCGCGATTCTGGATGACCCGGGCGGTACGCCGCCCGACCATCTGCTCTTCGAGCCTCCGCCGGAGTACGACACGAGGCCCGACCCGCGCACCCTGTCCCCGCATGTGCAGCGGCAGATGCTGATGGGCCGGTTCCTCGACGACGCGGAGGTCGCCGACCGGCAGCTCGCGGTCGC
>Ga0247808_10000118_pt1 | contig 51566 bp, 44 predicted proteins | sample UWRJL089202R1_FD_179914 | JGI IMG/M metagenome (GOLD analysis project Ga0247808, IMG submission 179914) | Plant litter microbial communities from Arlington Agricultural Research Station in Wisconsin, United States - UWRJ-L089-202R-1 | ecosystem: Environmental > Terrestrial > Plant litter >...
AGCGGCGCCGTGTCGTTGAGGATGTCGTCGGCCAGGGATTCCTTGAACGTGAAGGCGCCGCTGTCGAACCGGCTCACGTCGGCGAGGCTGGTTTCGGCGCCGACGGCACGCAGCCGGGGGATCAGGGCACCCTTGAGCTCGCCCTGCTGGGAGAGCGCGATGGCCTCACTGCCGATCGGCGAGAGGGTGTTCTTCTTCGGTTCGAAGCCCCACCGGGCGTCGTGGTCGATGTCGTCAGCCGTGAAGGCGAGCTTGACGATCCATCCCGCGCCGGGTTCCTTCCAGCTGGCCCACCGTTCGTTGGACGCACCGAGCGACGCCAGGCGTTCGCGGATGACGCTGCCGAAGTTGGCCTGCTCGTCGATGGGATCGGGGTCGATCGCGGTGTGCACGGGCACGCTCAACGCGCTCGACACTATGTACTCGCGTTCGGCGACCACGGGGCCCTCGAAGCGCTTGACGAAGTCCAGCGACGCACCGGTCACCGCTGCGACGTCCTCCGCGGACATGCCGGCACGGATGTGCGCCTGCACCTCCCGGGGCGACAGCTTGGGACGAACGGACGCATCCGTTTGGGTTTGGCGAAGCCGGGACTGGAGAACCGCATCGATGGGGATCCGAAAACGATCACCCACCTCTGACGCTGCAAGCAGCGCGCCGTTCTCGACTCCGATAACTTTCAAATCCTGCATGGCGAAAGCCCTCTCGCGGTTACTGATGGCCCAACCTTGCCATGCAATGTGGTCATTTCGGGGGAATACTGCGGGCGTGCCGGAAGTTGCTCCCATTGCCAACCTGAAAGGTTGGTGATTGGTTTGCTATTCCGCACGGATTGTTGCAAACTATGGCCGCCGATTTCGTTTATCGGCGTTAATGAAATGGATGGGCATGGCAACCGACTACGACGCACCGCGAAAGACCGAAGACGACTCAGAGTCGATTGAGGCCCTCAAGGAGCGTGTACCCGACAAGATGTCCGGTGTCGTTGATGTTGACGACTCCGACAACCCCGGTGGTTTCGACCTCCCGGGCGCCGATCTGTCCGACCTCGACCTCGACGTCGTCGTCCTGCCTCCGCAGGCCGACGAGTTCACCTGCGTGGAGTGCTTCCTCGTGAAGCACCGTTCGCAGATGTCGCACGAGACCAAGCTCGGCCCGGTCTGCCTGGAGTGCGACGCCTAAGCGCGCTTAGTTACTTGATGCTGGCCGTCGCGATCGATTGATCGCGGCGGCCATTTTCTGTGGCTGGCGACTGGAGACCAGCCAGTACGGCGCCGGGTCGGTGGGATCCTCGAGCGGGATACGCACGACCCCGGGGACCCAGCCGCGGATCAGCAGCCACGCACGGGCGTCGAGCCGCGGCCCGCGCTCGGCCGTGGCATCCGCCCCGTCGAAGGCAACGGCCTCGCCCAGCAGCGCGGTGTCGATGGTGGCCCGGCCGGCCGTGAGCGTGCCGCCAGAGACCTGCACGGTCGGGGAAGCCAGGACCACCAGCAGTGCACTGCCGAGGTAGAGCCCCGCCGCCGTCAGGACGCCCGCGAGCATCGATATCGGCAGGAAGACCAGCAGGCTCGCGGGAATCACGAGAGCGATGATGACGAACAGCCAGGGGGACGGCCGGAGTTTTTCGCGATATTCGGGCATGGCTCTATTCGACCAGACTTCTGCACTACCCTCGACACGTGTCTGAAAGCGTTGAAGTCCTGATAGCCGCGCCCGTTCTCCCCACTTACGCCCATCCAGGCGACGCTGGAGCCGATCTCCACTCGGCCGAGGCCCTCGTCCTGGCTCCCGGCGAACGGGCCCTCGTGGGCACCGGTGTGTCGATCGCGCTGCCCGACGGCTACGCCGCCTTCGTCGTTCCGCGCAGCGGGCTTGCCGTCAAACACGGCATCACCATCGTGAACTCGCCGGGCACCGTCGACGCGGGCTACCGCGGGGAGATCAAGGTCTGCCTGCTCAACACCGACAGCACTGCCCCCTTTGAGATCCAGGCCGGCGACCGGATCGCCCAGCTCATCGTCGCGCCGGTGTCGCGTGCCGTGTTCGTGCCCGTCGAACGCCTGCCCGGCAGCCTTCGTGGCGCCGGTGGCTTCGGCTCAACGGGCATTGCGCAGCAGGCTGCCGACCTGGCCCCCCATTCCCCAGCGTCCGCACCGGCGGATGCCCACCTGAGCGGAGAAACCCTGTGAGTGACAACGTGAATCCCGGCACGGGCTCGAACAGCGACGGCCCCGAGCCCGCTGAGTCCGAGCTCACCGAGGCAGAGCTCACCGAGGGCGAGCCGGCACCGGACCCGCACGCGAAGTCTGCCCCTGACGACCGCGAGGTCGACGGCCCCCTTGACGAGTCAGAGGCCAACCCCGTTCGCCCGTATGTCGACCTCGGCGGCGTGAAGATCCTGCCCCGCGAGGGCCTGCACCTGCGTCTCGAGATCGAAGAGGGCAGCAAGCGCGTCGTGGCCATCGGCCTGGACTACGCCGGTTCCACCCTGCAGGTCCAGCCGTTCGCGGCACCGCGCTCAAGTGGCCTGTGGCATGAGATCCGCAGCCAGATCGCCGACCAGATCGCCCGCCAGGGTGGTTCGACCACGCCGCGGGAGGGTCCGTTCGGCCCTGAGCTCGTCGCCGAGATCCCTGTAGCCGCCGGCCAGGGCCCGAGTGGGACCACCCGGTTGGCCCGCTTCATCGGCGTGGACGGCCCGCGCTGGTTCCTCCGCGGTGTCATCGCCGGCGAGGGTGCCATCAACCCGGATGCCGCCGCGCAGATCGAAGACCTCTTCCGCAGCATCGTTGTCGTGCGCGGTTCTGCCCCCATGCCGCCGCGTGACCTGATTCCGCTGCGAATGCCGGCGACCCCGGCCGGCAACCCCGAGCCCAGCGGCGCCTAAGCACCCGCTCGGAGCCGACCGGCGTGCGGCCACCGTTCGACACACCGTCCGACACCTCACCGAAAGCCCCCATGATGACGGATTCCACCTCCCGGCCCGAGCCCGACCAGTCCACGCCCGACGATGGGGCAGCCTCCGTCGCCGCAGAGACGCCGGCGGCGGCCCCGACGGAACCGACGGCAGGCAGCGCACTCGCCGACGGGATGGCCGCCGCCGCCCGGCGCGCCGGATTCAGTCCGGCCGCCGACGGCGAGCCGATCAGCGGCCACGCCCTCCTGGCCGCCATGGGCGGAATCCGCGGTCTGGTCGAGGCCGTGCTGCCCGGTCTGGTCTTCCTGGTCACGTATACGTTCACCCGGGAGCTGATCCCGTCCCTGGTCGCTCCGGTGCTCATCGGCCTGGTCTTCTTCGCACTCCGGCTGGCCCGCAAGCAGACCGTCACGCAGGCCGTCGGCGGGCTGGTCGGCATCGCCATCAGTGCGGTGCTCGCTCTGCTCACCGGTCGCGCCGAGGACTTCTACCTGCCCGGGTTCTGGACCAACGGCGTGTACGGCACCGTGCTCCTGGTGTCGGCCCTCGTCGGCTGGCCCCTCATCGGTGTGGCCGTCGGGTTCCTGATGGGGGAGCAACTCGCCTGGCGCTCCGACCCGTCCAAACGCCGGGTGATGACCATCCTCACCTTCATGTGGGCCGGCCTGTTCATCCTCCGCCTCGCGGTGCAGCTTCCCCTGTACTACGCCGGGAACGTCGAGTGGCTGGGCGCGACCAAGCTGTTGATGGGGATTCCGCTCTATGCGCCGTTGCTCGTACTGTCCTGGCTGATGGTGCGCTCGGTCTATGCGGCGACGGCCGCGCAGGAGTCCAGCGACTAGTCCCGCCACACCCGCGCCGGCAAACCTGTTCGGGCGCCGTGTCGCCCGGGCGGGGGACCCCATCGGTGCTATTGTTATCTCGACGTCAAGATAGTTTGGCGACGGTGGCTGCCCCGGTTCGCCCGTGGGTCATCCCAGCGGCGCAGGCACTGCGCGGTAAGGCTACCCTTGCTGGCAGAAGCGGGCGTCACTTGGTCAGGATTGAGGATTGCGGACGGGATCCCGTCGGTTTCCACGAAGGAGAGGACATCGTGTCTGCTGTAAATAGTTTTGGAGCTCGGGACACCCTGCGCGTCGGTTCGACGGACTACGAGGTCTTTCGCCTGGACGCCGTCGAGGGATTCGAGAAGCTGCCGTTCAGCCTCAAGGTCCTGCTGGAGAACCTGCTCCGCACCGAAGACGGTGCGAACATCACCGCGGAACACATCCGCGCCCTCGGTTCCTGGGTGCCGACCGCTGACCCCGACACCGAGATCCAGTTCACGCCGGCCCGCGTGATCATGCAGGACTTCACCGGTGTTCCCTGCATCGTCGACCTCGCCACCATGCGTGAGGCCGTCGCCGACCTCGGTGGCGACCCCAACACGATCAACCCGCTCGCCCCGGCCGAGCTGGTCATCGACCACTCCGTGATCGCCGACCTCTTCGGCAGCGACAACGCCCTCGAACGCAACGTCGAGATCGAATACGAGCGCAACGGCGAGCGCTACCAGTTCCTCCGTTGGGGCCAGACCGCCTTCGACGACTTCAAGGTCGTTCCGCCGGGAACCGGCATCGTGCACCAGGTCAACATCGAATACCTGGCCCGCGTCACCTTCACCCGGGAAGTGGGCGGCGTCCTCCGCGCCTACCCGGACACCTGCGTCGGCACCGACTCGCACACCACCATGGTCAACGGCCTCGGAGTGCTCGGCTGGGGCGTCGGCGGCATCGAAGCCGAGGCGGCCATGCTCGGCCAGCCCGTCTCCATGCTCATCCCCAAGGTCGTCGGCTTCAAGCTCAACGGTTCCATCCCCGCCGGCGTCACGGCCACGGATGTCGTGCTCACCATCACGCAGATGCTGCGGAAGCACGGCGTCGTGGGCAAGTTCGTCGAATTCTACGGCGAGGGCGTCGCCCAGGTCCCGCTGGCCAACCGCGCCACCATCGGCAACATGAGCCCGGAGTTCGGCTCCACGGCCGCCATGTTCCCCATCGACGACGTCACCCTGGGCTACCTGCGCCTCACCGGCCGCAGCGAGGACCAGGTGGCCCTGGTCGAGGCCTACTCCAAGCTCCAGGGCCTCTGGCACAACCCGGAACAGGAGCCCGTCTTCAGCGAATACCTGGAGCTGGACCTGGGCACCGTCGTGCCCTCCATCGCCGGCCCGAAGCGCCCGCAGGACCGGGTCGAACTCAGCAACGCCAAGAGCCAGTTCGAGATCGACCTGCAGAACTATGCCACCCACGACCTGTCCATGGTGGATGCCGCCGTCGAGGCGTCATTCCCGGCGTCAGACCCCATCGGATTCACCGCCCAGGACGAGCAGACCGCTCACCAGATCTCCCACCAGCACGTGAGCCACGCTCCCGTCTCGGTGTCGAGCCCGGTGCCGATCACCACCGCGGATGGTGCTCAGTACACCCTCGACCACGGCGCCGTGGCCGTCGCGGCCATCACAAGCTGCACCAACACCTCCAACCCCTCGGTCATGCTCGCCGCGGGCCTGCTTGCCCGCAACGCGGTGCGGAAGGGCCTCACGTCCAAGCCGTGGGTCAAGACCACCCTGGCTCCCGGCTCCAAGGTCGTCACCGACTACTACGCCAAGGCCGGCCTCACGGGTGACCTCGAGGCCCTGGGCTTCTACACCGTCGGTTACGGCTGCACGGTGTGCATCGGCAACACCGGTCCGCTCATCGACGAGGTGTCCGCCGCGATCAACGAGAACGACCTCGCCGTCACAGCCGTGCTCTCGGGCAACCGCAACTTCGAGGGCAGGATCAGTCCAGACGTCAAGATGAACTACCTGGCCAGCCCGCCGCTGGTCATCGCCTACGCCCTGGCCGGGTCGATGAACTTCGACTTCGACACCGACGCTCTCGGCGTCGGCAGCGACGGCACCGAGGTGTTCCTGAAGGACATCTGGCCCGACTCCGCCGAGGTGCAGGCCACCATCGACAGCTCCATCGACACGGCCATGTTCACCAAGGAATACGGTGAAGTGTTCGCCGGGGACGAGCGCTGGCGCTCCCTGCCCACGCCCGACAGCGAGGTGTTCCAGTGGGACCCCGAGTCCACTTACGTGCGGAAGCCCCCGTACTTCGACGGCATGACGCTGGAGACCACTCCGGTCTCCGACATCGTCGACGCGCGGGTGCTGGCGAAACTGGGCGACTCGGTCACCACCGACCACATCTCCCCGGCCGGCAACATCAAGGCCGACAGCCCGGCGGGCGCGTACCTGATGGAGCACGGCGTCGAACGCGGCGACTTCAACTCCTACGGCTCGCGTCGCGGCAACCACGAGATCATGATCCGCGGTACCTTCGCCAACATCCGGCTGCGCAACCAGCTGCTCGACGGCGTCGAGGGCGGGTACACCCGCGACTTCACCAAGCCGGATGCTCCGCAGTCGTTCATCTACGACGCCAGTCAGAACTACCAGGCGGCCGGAACGCCCCTGGTGATCTTCGGCGGCAAGGAGTACGGCTCCGGGTCGTCCCGCGACTGGGCGGCCAAGGGCACCAGCCTGTTGGGCGTCAAGGCCGTCATCACCGAGAGCTTCGAGCGTATCCACCGCTCCAACCTGATCGGAATGGGCGTTGTCCCGCTCCAGTTCCCGGCCGGCGAAAGCTGGGCGTCACTGGGCCTGGACGGCACCGAGAGCGTCTCCATCACGGGCCTCGAGGAACTCAACGCGGGCACGACGCCCAAGACCGTGCACGTCGTCGCGACCCCCACGGCGCACTCGGCACCGGACAAGGCCGTCGTCGAGTTCGACGCCGTCGTGCGCATCGACACCCCCGGTGAGGCCGACTACTACCGCAACGGCGGCATCCTGCAGTACGTGCTGCGCTCCCTGGTGGCCTAACCGGGAATTCGCAGAGACAGCGGTGGGCTGGCGCGTAGACTCGGGGAATCCGAACTGCGCGCCAGTTCTGCGTTCCGGCGGTGCTCGTTCGGGCTCCAATATCGTGAAAGGCTGGCCACATGACCCTTCTGGAGACGATCCACGGTCCCAGGGACCTCGACGGTCTCACGAAGGAACAGCTCGTCGAGCTGGCCGCCGAGGTCCGCGCCTTCCTGGTCGCGGAGATCTCGAAGACCGGTGGGCATCTGGGGCCGAACCTGGGCGTGGTCGAGATGACCATCGCCATCCACCGCATCTTCGACTCGCCCCGCGACGCCATCGTCTTCGACACCGGGCACCAGTCCTACGTGCACAAGATGCTCACCGGTCGGCAGGACTTCAGCCGCCTCCGCCAGACCGGCGGCCTCGCCGGCTACCCGCAGCGGTCCGAGTCCGAACACGACATCGTGGAGAGCTCGCATGCGTCGAGTTCGCTGTCCTGGGCCGACGGCATCTCCCGTGCCTTCGAGATGACCGGGCAGAGCGACCGCAACGTCATCGCCGTCGTCGGCGACGGCTCCCTCACCGGCGGCATGACCTGGGAAGCGCTGAACAACATCAGCGACGACAACAACCGCCGGCTCATCATCGTCATCAACGACAACGGCCGCTCCTACGCGCCCACCATCGGCGGCATGGCCCGGTTTCTCAACACGGTGCGGCTGCGCCGCAGCTACAAGGCGGCGTACATCACCAGCCGCCAGGCCTTCGACCACATGGGCGCTCCGGCCCGGGCGATCTTCCGCGGCGTGCGCGGCGGCCTGCACGGCTTCCTGAGCAGGTTCTCCAACAACGAGGCCCTGTACTCCAACCTCGACATCAAGTACATCGGGCCGGTCGACGGCCACGACATGGAAGCCATGCTCGAGGCGCTCACCCAGGCCAAGGAGTACGGCGCCCCGGTTATCGTGCACACCATCACCCAGAAGGGCAAGGGCTACGACCCGGCGGTCCAGGACGTGGCCGACCAGTTCCACGCCGTCGGCGTGATCGACCCCGAGACGGGCGAGCCCACCGAATCCGCCGGCGCCCCCTCCTGGACGTCGGTCTTCGCCGATGAACTGCTGAACCTCGCCACCGACAACCCCAAGCTGGTGGCCATCACTGCCGCGATGTTGCGGCCCACCGGACTGCACAAGATGGCCGAGCGCTTCCCCGAGCGCGTACACGACGTCGGCATCGCCGAGCAGCACGCGGTCACCAGCGCCGCCGGCCTCGCCTTCGGCGGCCTGCACCCCGTCGTGGCCCTGTACGCCACGTTCATCAACCGTGCCTTCGACCAGGTGCTGATGGATGTCGCCCTGCACCGCGCGGGTGTCACCTTCGTGCTCGACCGGGCTGGTGTGACCGGACCGGACGGACCCAGCCACCACGGCATGTGGGACCTCGCGATCCTCCAGGTCATCCCGCATATCCGTCTGGCGGCACCGCGCGACTCCACGCGCCTGCGCGAAGAACTCGCCGAGGCCGTCGTGGTCGATGACGGGCCCACCGTGCTGCGCTTCCCCAAGGGCAGTACCGGCATCGAGTATGACGCCGTCGAGCGGCTCTCCGACGGCGTCGATGTACTGCTGCGGAGCGCGCAGCAGGATGTTCTCATCGTGACGGTCGGCCCCATGGCCGGCATGGGCCTCGAGGTCGCCGCCCGACTGGCCGCGCAGGGCATCGGTGCAACTGTCGTCGACCCACGCTGGGTGGTCCCTGTTCCGCAGAGCATCATCGGGCTCGCCGCCGCGCACCGTATTGTGGTGAGCATCGAGGACGGCGTCCGGGTCGGTGGCATCGGAACCCGCATCCGCCAGGACCTCCGCGAAGCCGGCGTGGACACCGCCGTGACCGAGCTGGGCCTGCCCGACGAGTTCCTCGACCACGGCACCCGCGCCGAGATCCTCGAGCGCGTCGGTCTGACCCCGCAGCACATCGCTCGCGACGTCGTCGCGATGGTGCTGGGCAGCAAGCTGCCGCATGCCAGGGCCCTTCCGGCGGATGACGATCGCAGCGAGGCCGGCTCAGACACGGGCTCAGATACGGGCTCCGTGCCCGTGCGGCGCGCCCCCCGCGACTAGTCCCGCTCAGTCCCGCGCGAGGGCAGGTCCACCCGGAGCTGTTCCCGAAACGGACAAATGCGGCCGGTACACCGGCCGCATTTGTCCGTTCGGGCAACAGTTGAGCTGGTTGGGCTAGTTCAGGACGGCCGTGGCGGCGCTCACGCCTCGGATCATCGGGGTGTGGAAGGTACCGCCGAAGACCCGCTCACTCGCTCCCACCCGGTCGAGGTAGGGCGTGACGCCGCCCATCTGGAACGGCCAGCCCGCACCGAGGAGCATGCACAGGTCGATGTCCTCCGGGGCGTGCACCACGTCGTCGTCGAGCATCCGCTTGATCTCGTCGGCGAGGCCGTCCTCGACCCGCCGCAGGATCTGTTCTGCGGTCATCGGCGTGGTTCCGCCCGCCACGATCTTCTGGGCGCCCTTGTTGAACCCGGTGACCTGGCCCTTGGCGTTGCGGTCCAGGATAGTGCCGTGCTCCGCGAGGCGGTGCAGGTTGGTGCTTTCGAAGAAGCGGTCGGGGAAGGCCGCGTGGTGGGTGTCCAGCACGTGGGCGCCCACCTTGAGGCCGACCAGCTCGAGAAGCTCGAACGGTGTCATCGGCAGGCCGAAGGGCGAGAGGGCGCCGTTGACGATCTCGAAGGGGGTGCCGGTGTCCACGGCGTGCATGGCCTCGCCGAGAAGCTTGGCCAGCACCCGGTTGACCACGAACCCGGGGGTGTCCCGGGTGATGACGGCATTCTTCCGCAGCTTGGCCGCGATCACCATCGCGGTGGCGAGAGTGACCTCGTCGGTCGCGGGCGTGTTGACGACCTCGATCAACGGCATCACTGCCACAGGGTTGAAGAAGTGGAACCCGACGAGCCGTTCCGGATGCTCAAGCTTCGCCCCGATCTGCTCCACCGAGAGGGACGAGGTGTTCGTGGCCAGGATCGCGGTGGGGGAGATGTGCTTCTCGATCTCGGCGAACACCTCCTGCTTGACGCCGAGTTCTTCGAACACGGCCTCGATGACCCAGTCAGCGTCGGCGAAGTCGGCCTTGTCGGTGGTGCCCGTCACGAGGGCCCGCAGCCGGTTGGCCTCGTCGGAGCTGATCCGGCCCTTGTCCTGCAGGGTCTTGATCTCGCCGTGGATGTACGCCACGCCCTTGTCGACCCTGGCCTGGTCGAGGTCGGTGATCACGACGGGAACGCGCAGCCGCCGCACGAAGAGCAGCGCGAACTGGCTGGCCATGAGTCCAGCCCCGATCACGCCGACCTTGCCGATCGGTCGGGCGAGCGCCTTGTCCGGAGCCCCCGCAGGGCGCTTGGCGCGCTTCTGCACCAGGTTGAACGCGTAGATGCTGGCCGGCAGCTGGTCGCCCGAGATCAGGTCGGCGAGCACGTCGTCCTCCCGGGCGAAGGCCTCGGCCTTGCTGCCGCTCTTGGCGGCCTTGAGCAGGTCGAGGGCTGCGTATGGGGATGCGGCCACCTCGCCGATGCGGGAGGTCAGCATCTTGCGGGCGATGCCGATGGCGGCATCCCACTTGACCAGGCGCTCGATCTTGCCGGGGACATGCGGGCGCGACACGGCTGTGGTGCCTGCGATGACACCGTCGGCCCACGAGATCGACTCCTCCAGGAAGGTGACCGAACGGAACATCACGTCGGCGATTCCCAGCTCCAGGGCATCGGCGCCCGTGAGGGTACGGTTGTTCTTGAGCGGGTTCTCGATGATCACCTTGAGGGCGTTCTCGATGCCGACGAGGTTGGGTAGCAGGTAGGAGCCGCCCCAGCCCGGAATCAGCCCGAGGAAGACCTCCGGCAGGGCGATCGCTGGCGCCGTCGCGTCCACCGAGCGGTAGTCGGCGTTCAGGGCGATCTCCAACCCGCCGCCGAGCGCGAGTCCGTTGATGAAGACGAAGGACGGGACACCGAGGGTGCTGAGCTTGCCGAGCGCGTGGTGGCCGAGTTGGGCGAGTAGCTTGCCCACCTCGCGGGAGGGGATCTCACCCACCTTGCTGAGGTCGGCGCCGGCGGCCAGGATGAACGGCTTGCCGGTCACGGCCACTCCGTGGATCTCGCCGCGGGCCGCACGCCCGGCCAGCTCGTCCAGGGTCGCGGCGAATTCCAGCAGGGTGATGGGCCCCAGCGTGTTGGGGCGGGTGTGGTCGCGCCCGTTGTCCAGGGTGAGCAGGGCGAGCGTGCGGCCGCCGGACAGCGGCACGTCGCGCACCAGGGAGTGGGTGACGACCTCGTCGGCGGAGATCGCCACGAGCGGGCTGAAGTCCACGCCGGCGTAGTCGGTGGACATTGCGGAGGAGGTGTCGCTCATCGCTTGGCTGCCTTCTTGTTGAAGTGCGGGTTTTCCCAGATCACTGTGCCGCCCTGGCCGAGCCCGATGCACATGGCAGTCACGCCGTACCGCACCTCGGGGTGCTCCGCGAACTGGCTGGCGAGCTGGTTCATCAGGCGCACACCCGATGAGGCCAGCGGATGCCCGATGGCGATGGCGCCGCCGTACTCGTTCACCCGGGGATCCTCGTCGTCGATGCCGAAGTGGTCGAGGAAGGAGATGACCTGCACGGCGAAGGCCTCGTTGAGTTCGAACAGGCCGATATCGGTGATGGACAGGCCGGCCTTGCGCAGGGCCTTCTCGGTGGAGGGAACCGGTCCAAGTCCCATCACCTCGGGCTCGACACCGGCGAAGGCGAAGCTCACCATCGTCATCTTCACGCTGAGGCCGAGTTCCTTGGCGGTCGCTCCGCTGGCCAGGAGGCACGCGGTGGCGCCGTCATTGAGGCCGGAGGCGTTGCCGGCCGTGATGCGCCCGTGCGGGCGGAACGGCGTCTTCAGGCCCGCCAGACCCTCGAGGGTGGTCTCGGGACGAGGTGCTTCGTCGCGGGTCGCCAGGCCCCAGCCGGCGTCGCTGCGGGTGGCAACCGACACCAGGTCGGGCTGGATCTTGCCGGCAGCGTACGCGGCGGCGACCTTCTGCTGGCTGCGCAGCGCATACCGGTCGGAGCGGTCCTTGGTGTACTCGGGGAATCTGTCGTGGATCCGCTCGGCCGTGGCGCCCATGTTCAGGGCGTCTTCGCTGACCAGCCGTTCGCTGAGGAACCGCGGATTGGGGTCGACACCGGCCCCCATCGGGTGCCGGCCCATGTGCTCGACACCGCCGGCGATGGCCAGGTCGTAAGCGCCGAAGCCGATCGCCGAGCCCATCGTGGTGACTGACGTCATCGCACCGGCGCACATGCGGTCGATGGCGAAGCCGGGCACCGAGACCGGCAGGCCCGCCAACAGAGCGGCGGTGCGGCCCAGCGTGAGTCCCTGGTCGCCGGCCTGCGTTGTCGCGGCTATCGCGACGTCGTCGATCCGTTCACCCGGCACGTTCGGATTGCGTTCCATCAACCCGGTGATCGCCTTGACCACCAGGTCGTCGGCGCGGGTATTCCAGTACATACCCTTCTCGCCGGCCCGACCGAACGGGGTGCGAACCCCGTCCACGAAGACGACATCAGTTCTCTCGGCCACTTTGCCTCCATCACTCAAAACAGGTATCGCACGATCCTAGGGTGAGGGATTAACCGGTGTGAATCCTTTGACTGTTCCTACGAATCCGCGTCGGAGGGCACGGCGGTCGTTTGGTGGACTTCCACAAAGGCATCGGCGATTAGTTGTGCGGTGGCCTCAATCTGCCACGCTCGTGCGCCCAGCAGCGCGAGAGTCTCGCCCACGGTCGCCGCATCGGCGGGTTCCGGCGGCTGCCAGGCCACGCGGCGGAGGTGATCCGGGGTGAGCAGATTCTCGAGCGGGACCATCCGCTCCTCGGACACTGCCAGGAGCGCGGCCCTGGCCGCCTTGAGCCGGAGATCGGCGTCTGGGTTACGATCGGCCCAGGCACGCGGCGGCGGCAGGGCGTCGCCGTTCGGTTTGGCCGACGGCAGGTCGCCGCTGGCCAGGCCGGCCTGAATAGCCTTCCACCAGCGGTCGAGTTCCGTGCGGCTGGCGCGGCCGTTGAATTCACGGAGCTCGGCCAGCGCGTTCCGCGAGACCGGCAGGATGCGCGCCGCGGCCACCAGGGACGCATCGGGAACCAGCCGGCCCGGTGACACGTCGAGTTCCTGAGCGAGGGCGTCCCTGGCCACCCACAGCTCGCGGGCGACGGCTAGGTTGCGCTGGCCCCGGACGGCGTGCAGCCCGGACAACCGGCGCCACGGTTCGGCACGCGCCGGCTTGGCCTCGCGGGCCAGCACCGCGGCGAACTCCTCGTCGGCGATGGCGGTCTTGTCCGACTCGACGAGCAATTCGGCCATCCGCTCACGCAGGTCAGGCAGCAGCTCAACGTCGAGGGCCGCGTACACCAGCCAGCTCTCCGGCAGCGGGCGGGTCGACCAGTTGGCGGCGGAGTGCTCCTTGGCCAGGTGGATGCCCAGGAGCTCTTCGACGACGGTTCCCAGTCCCACGCGGGGCAGACCGAGCAGCCGCGCCGCGAGCTCGGTGTCGAAGATGCGGGCCGGGTCCAACCCGACCTCACGGAGGCAGGCCAGGTCCTGGCTGGCGGCGTGCAGGATCCACTCCTCGTCGGCCAGGGCGTCATTGAGCTCGCTGAAGTCGCCGATGGGTGGGGGATCGAAGAGGAAGGTGCCCGCGCCCCGGCGATAGATCTGGATGAGGTAGGCACGTTGCGAGTAGGTGAACCCTGAGGCGCGCTCGGCATCGATGCCGATCGGTCCGGTGCCGGCCAGCAGCTCATCGATCGCCGCGAGGTAGGCCGCGCGGGTATCGATGACGCTGTGGTCACCCACGGGCGGCACGGCGGGCCGAGAGATCGGCGACCGCCAGAGTGGGGGCGGCGGGGTGTCCGGCGGCGCTCAGTCCCACGGAGCTCGGCCCAGCGGCCGTCATGCCAGCGGCGTCCGGTTTCGCGGCGTTGACTCCCTCGGCGTTGATTCCCACGGCGTTGATCCCCACAGCGCTGATTCCCACAGTGCTCATTCCCACAGTGCTCATTCCCACGGCGTTGTTTCCAACGGCGTTCAGTCCCACGGCGTTCATTCCCACGGTCTCCCTGCCGACACGAAGAGTGCCGAGCGGATCTGGGCCGGCGGTATCGACACCGACCGTTTCCATGCCTCCGGAATCGAGCCCGGTGGCGGTCACTCCCAGCGTAGGGAGTCCAGGGCCGCTTCGCCGCATCGAGGCGCTGGACGGACCGATCGAATCCAGGGGGCCGACGCTTATTCCGCCGGTGCCGTATGCCTCGTCGTGACGGGCGTCGCGTGGCTCCGTCCCGTCGTGGGGCGTTCCGGCCTGGTGAGTTCCCGAGCGGTGCGAGCCGGCTTCGTGCGCGCCGGCATGGTGCTCGCTGCCCTGGTGGGTACTGCTTCGATTCGTGCTGCCGTGACTCGTGCCGCCGTCGTTCGTGCCGCCGTTATACGTGCTGCCGCCATACGTGCTGCCCGGATTCGACCCCGACGGGTGGCTCCGGCGGTGCAGCGTGGGCAGGTCGCCGGTCGGCGGCAGGCCGGCGAGCATACAGAGCAGTTCTCCCCAGCCCTCGACGTGCGCACCGAGGTCGTTGTCCAGTGGACTCCACGATGCGCGGAGCTCGATCTGGGCGCCGTCGCCCTGGTGCGCCAGCTCGCCGAAGCCGGAGGAGAGGATCTTGGTGGCCGTTCCGGATGCGGCGGTGTAGCGTGCGCCACGGGCGTCGAGGGCGTCGACGAGCCAGGCCCATGCCACCTCGGCGAGGAACGGATCGACTCCGATGTCGGTCTCCAGGGGAGCCTGGGCGAAACAGACCACCCGGAAGGGGCCTCCCCAGCTCTCGGGTTCGTCGGGGTCGTAGAGCAGGATGAACCGACCGGTGCCGAAGTCGGAATCGCTCCCGTGCCGAACCGGAGTCACGTCGGCGGAGAGTGCGACGGAGTAGGGCGCAAGGTTTCCCGGCGCTGAAATCTCGGTGACGATCAACTCGGCCCGCGGGGTGGCGTGACGGATAGCGTCGAGCGCCGCGGCAAATTGCGCAGGGCGCTGGGGCTGATCCTCTGAATCGGGCACGTCTGCAGACTAGAGTTTTTTCCGTGCGCTGGTGCGAGGCACGCCGAACAACCGGAGGTCAGGCATGACGGGACGCCAGCTGGGACACTCCCGACCGAGCCGCAGCATCGCAGGGACGGGCACGACGGGGAACGGCGGGACAGGACGCGGGGCATCTGGGCGACGTCCGACACGCGGGCTCGCCTCCGCCGGTCTCGTGGTCGCCGGGGGAGCCGTGGCTGTCACAGCGGCCGGCGGCCTCGCCGTTGCGGTGCTGGCCGGTGTGATGGCCCGGCGCGTAGTGACGCCGTCTTCCTCACGCGCCGACGACACCCGGGTGTTCGACGTCGATCTGGCGGCGGGCACCATAACGCTGCAGGCCACGGCAGACGCTGTGTTGCCGGGTGACTACAGCTTCTGGTTCGCGGCCGAATCGGGCCACGCCAGGGTCGGCGGCATCGTGTCCCGGACGCCCACCACCGTGACTCGGCGCATCCTGGGCGTGGATTTCGGCGACCTTGCCACCGTCCGGTCCGGACGCCTCGGCGGCTATTCCTTTCTGGGCCCCTGGGACCTCGGGCTGGATTTCACGAATGTTTCCGTGGCCACCGACCGCGGCGACGCCCCGGCCTGGCTCATCCCCGCCGCGGAACCGTCCGGGCGATGGGTGATCCAGGTGCACGGGCGTGGTGTGCGGCGGCAGGAGACCCTGCGGGCGGTGCCGGTCTTCCACGCGGCCGGGTACACGGCGCTGCTCGTGTCCTACCGCAACGACGGGGACGCGCCCGCCAGTGCCGACGGGCGTTTCGGCCTGGGCGACACGGAATGGCGCGATGTCGAGGCGGCGATCGCCTTCGCCGCCGACAAGGGGGCCACTCAGATCGTGCTGATGGGCTGGTCGATGGGAGGCGCGATCGTTCTGCAGGCGGCCACCCGAGCAGCCCACGACGGCCGGCTGACCGGGATCGTGCTTGATTCTCCGGTGATCGACTGGGCGGATGTCGTGGCGTACCAGGCTCGACTGCTGCACCTGCCGCAGGTCGTGGTCAGGGGGGCACTCGTCGTGATGGGCCGGCGGTGGGGCCGCGCCGTGACCGGTCTGCACTTCCCGATCGATTTCCCGCGACTGGACTTCGTCTCCCGCGCTGCGGACCTCAATCTCCCGATCCTCATTCTGCACAGCGATGACGACGGGTACGTGCCGTCAGCCCCGTCGCGGTCCCTCGCGACGAGGCGGCCGGACATCGTGACGCTGGTGCCGTTCTCGGTCGCCAGGCACACCAAGCTCTGGAACTACGACCCCTCGGCCTGGAACACGGCCATCCTGGGGTGGTTGACCCGCCTCGGGGCGGAACATCCTGCTGTCGAGGCCGCCCACGAGGGCTGACCGGGGCGGGCCACTCCCCGACCAGGCAGCCCCACCGGGCGGCACTGACGAGGCGGCCCCGATCAGGCTCTCGCGGCCACACGCTCCCGCAGCTGCCGTTTGGTGCGCCCGAGCATGGCCGTCATGCCGCGCAGCCGCAGCGGCGACACCGCCTGGGTGAGGCCGATCGACTGCGGGTAGTCCTCGGGGACGGCCAGGACCTCGTCGACGCTGAGGCCGTCGAGGCCCTGGGCCAGGATCGACGCGAATCCGCGCGTTGTGGGCGACTCGGCCGGCGCTGTGGCGTACAGGTGCACCGCGCCGGCCTCGTCCACTTCCACGAAGATGTAGACGGGTGACTGGCACTCCACGACCCGTTCGAACAGATCGGGGTGGTCGCGGTACCGTTCAGGAAGTTCCGGAAGCGAATCGGAGAATTCGAGCAGGAGGAGCAGCCGGTCGCTCTGTTCGAGTGCCAGGAAGTCCTCGCGGATGTCGGCCAGCGGCTCGGGAAGGTCGGTGGGAGTCATTGCACCAATTCTGCCACGCCAGGCGGGGCAACTGGCCGGGAGATCATCGAGCCTCGGGCACGGGGCCGGGGTCACTGCCCTGCACGATGGGAACCCGCACGGCACTGCCCCATTCTGTCCAGGAGCCGTCGTAGTTCCGCACATCCTCGAGGCCGAGCAGATGGGTGAGCACGAACCAGGTGTGACTGGACCGCTCTCCGATGCGGCAATACGCGATGACGGGCTCCTCACCGGTGAGGCCGGCTTCGTCGCGGTAGATGGCATCGAGTTCACCGCGCGGCTTGAACGTGGCATCGTCCGCCGCGGCCCGGGCCCAGGGCACCGAGACCGCTGAGGGGATGTGGCCGGCCCGCAGGGACCCCTCCTCGGGGTAGGCGGGAGCAGTGGTGCGTGCACCGCTGTATTCCTCCGGCGAACGCACGTCGACCAACGGGTTCCCGAAGTGTGCCAGCACGTCCTCCTTGAAGGCCCGGATCGGGGCGTCGACCCGCTCCACCACTGGGTACTCCACGGACACGGCGGACTCCCGGGCGGTCGTCACCTCTCGGTCTTCGGCGAGCCATTTCTGTCGCCCGCCGTCGAGCAGGCGAACGTCCTCGTGGCCGAAGAGGGTGAACACCCACAGCGCGTAGGCGGCCCACCAGTTGCTCTTGTCGCCGTAGATCACCACGGTACTGTCGCGGCTGATGCCCTTCCGGCCGACCAGCGCGGCGAAGGCCGCACCGTCGATGTAGTCGCGTTCGACGGGGTCGTTGAGGTCGGTGTGCCAGTCGATCTTGACCGCACCGGGGATGTGGCCGCTCTCGTAGAGGATCACATCCTCGTCGGACTCCACGACGACCAGGCCGGGGGTGCCGAGGTGGGCCTGCAGCCACTCGGTCGACACCAGACGTTCCGGATGCGCGTAGTCGGCGAACGCGGGGGTTGGATCGGTCGGGACGGTCATGGTTTCCTCCTGGTGGACGGGTAACGGCCGGCTGGTGCTCCGCGCCGAGCCGGTGGCGGCGCAACCCCTGCATGAGTGCATTTAGGCTGGTGGACATCCCGCGACCCGAATCTACCGGCGTCACCCGGCTCGCGCCGGGTCCGGCGCCGAAGATTACCTCGCGAGGCGTATGTCCCCCAGGTTTGCAAGGACGAAAACCCCACCGTTATTCCGCCAGGATGCCGGTTGCACAGACAGGAACCGGATGCCAGACATGGTCGACCAGACCCCGAAGAGCCCCGTTCGGTTGATCGACAGGTCGCCGTCGATCACGGGCGCAGAGATCGTCGCCGAGCTAGTGCCGCCCCCGCAGTTCGAGCACGCCTCCTTCGAGTCCTACCGCCCGGACCTCGACTACCCCTCCCAACTCGCCGCCGTCGAACGGTTGAACTCCTTCGCCGCCTGGCGGGCACGGCCGGGCGGGTTCTTCTCACGCTCCCGCCGCACCAAGGCCGAGCTTCCGGGCGTCTACCTCGACGGCGGCTTCGGCGTCGGGAAGACCCACCTTCTTGCGGCGCTCTGGCACGGAGCCCCTGGCCCGAAGTACTTCGGAACCTTCATCGAGTACACCGCGCTGGTTGGCGCGTTGGGCTACGCCGACACCGTCGCGCAACTCACCGGAGCCAAGCTCATCTGCATCGACGAGTTCGAACTCGACGACCCGGGCGACACCATGCTGATGACACGGTTGCTCGGCGAGCTCATCGCCTCGGGGACCCGCGTTGCGGCCACCTCGAACACGCCGCCGAACTCGTTGGGGGAGGGCCGTTTCGCGGCCGCGGACTTCCTTCGCGAGATTCAGGCGATGTCGGCCAACTTCGAAACCGTGCGCATCGACGGGCTCGACTACCGCCGTCGTGACGCATCGGGGCACGCGCAGACCGTGCTTCCGGAGGAACTCGATCGGATGAGCGCGGCTCTGGCCGCTCGCGGCAACCGTGTGTCCGTCGATGATTTCGGCACCCTGATGAGACACCTCAGCACCGTGCATCCGTCGAAGTACATCAAGATGATCGCCGAACTCGACGTGATCGCGCTGCGAAACGTCTACCTGCTGACCGACCAGACGGATGCCCTGCGTCTTGTCGCCTTCATCGACCGTGTCTACGACGCCGAGATCCCGATCATCGCCAGCGGGGTTCCCCTGCACGACGTGTTCGACGCCGAGATGCTGCAGGGCGGATATCGCAAAAAGTATCAGCGGTCGCAATCGCGCATGGTGGCGCTGACCACCGGAGAGTTGCCACCGCACGCCGACTGACCGAACGCCGGCTGTCCACGGGCCGGCTGTCCACGGGCCGACTGCCCGCGGGTCGCTGAGCGCAAGCGGGGCGGCGGGGCGTCACGCCCGCGCCCGTTCTGCAAGGAGGTTCGCGGCCGCTGGAAACACGTTCTTAACGTTGCGGGCGGTTGCGTAACCTGCCTGAAACACGACGGTGCGGCTCTTGAAACGTCCTGGTCGGAGACTGAGTGGCGTACCCGGGACCGATACAGCACCCAGCACGCTCGTCATGAGGCTTCGCGGTACACCCAGCTAACTCGAGAGGTGTGAGGACAATCTATGGATACGGGAAGCATTGCATGGGGGTTGACGGCAACCGCACTTGTGCTGTTCATGACTCCGGGAGTCGCGTTCTTCTACGGCGGACTGGTCAAGGCCAAGAGCGTCGTCAGCATGATGATGATGAGCTTCGGAGCCCTCGGGCTCATCAGCGTTCTGTGGATCCTCTACGGATACAACATGAGCGCCGTGGACGGGCCCACGCAGTTCGCGGGTAACCCCTTCTCGGACTTCGGTCTCGGAGCCCTCGCCACCGGCGAGACCGGCAGCACCGATCTCCTCGGCGCCACCTACGGCGCCACCTTCGCGATCATCACCGTCGCGCTGATCTCCGGTGCCGTCGCTGACCGCGCCAAGTTCGGCTCCTGGATGATCTTCGCTGGTATCTGGGCCACCCTGGTCTACTTCCCCGTCGCCGCCTGGGTCTGGGGCGGTGGCTGGATCATGAGCCTCGGCGAGACCCTCGGCCTGCCGGGAGTCATCGACTACGCCGGTGGTACCGCTGTGCACATCAACGCCGGTGCTGCTGCGCTGGCTCTCGCACTCGTCCTGGGTAAGCGAATCGGCTTCCAGAAGGGCATCACCAAGCCGCACAACGTGCCGCTGGTCCTGCTCGGCGCAGCCATCCTCTGGTTCGGCTGGTTCGGGTTCAACGCCGGCGCCGAATGGCTCAACGGCCTCGCCAACGTCGGCCTCATCGTGGTCAACACCCTCGGTGCTACCGCTGCGGCCATCCTCGGCTGGATGATCGTGGAGAAGATCAAGGACGGCAAGGCCACCTCGGTCGGCGCCGCATCCGGTGCCGTCGCCGGTCTCGTGGCGATCACCCCCGCCTGCGCCAACCTCGAACCCGGCTGGGCCCTGCTGCTCGGTGTCGTCGCCGGTGCCGTGTGCGCCATGGCCATCGAGATGAAGTTCAAGTTCGGCTTCGACGACTCCCTCGACGTTGTGGGCATCCACCTGGTCGGTGGCATCATCGGCACCCTGTACCTCGGCTTCTTCGCCATCGGCACCGGCCTCTTCGTCGGTGGGGACCTGGGCCAGCTCGCCGTGCAGGCCATCGCAGCCTTCGCCGTGTTGATTTACTCGTTCGTCATCGCGTACGTGCTGGGCCTCGCCATCGAGAAGACCCTGGGCTTCCGCATCAAGAACGAAGACGAAGTAGCGGGCATCGACACCGTCGTACACGGTGAAGAGGGTTACGCGCTGGACCGCGTCTAACCTGACTGCGGCCGACCAGGCTGTCAGGCTCACGCCTCCGGGGCGGTGAGGAAGTGTACGGGTGCGTCACGCACCCGACGCCTTCTCACCGCCCTTCGTCGTTGCCCCGGGGAGGACGAAGGGAAACGACCCCCGGGTTGCGCCCCTTGACCGTGGGCACGGGCCGCGGCATCATCACCTCACTGGCGGTGACCCGAACACCGCGAGAAGCTCCGTCAAGGTCCCGGGAATCCGGGACCTTGACGGTGCCGGTGAGTTCCACGCACTTCCCGCACATCCGCAGCGCCGCAGCCGGCGCCCCCAGGATCGAGACTCGGGCACCACCTACATCCAGGACGCAAATCGAGGGCACTTCCCGATGGATCCCGCACCCACTCCGTTACCCCGTGAGCCGTGGGGACCTCCGGGGCTCGCCTCAGAGCCGGAGTGGTACCTGCACAGGCCGCGTCTGGACGAGCTGATGGTCCGGCTTCAGGGCGCGGATGCCCGCGTTCTCCAGCTCTGGGACGCCGCAGGGTCGGGCAAGACCACCCTGCTCGCCGGCTGGGCGCGCCGGCTGACCGCCGAAGGCGCCGAGGTGCGCTGGTTGACCGGAACGGATCTCGTCGCAGATCCTGACCCGGATTCCGTGTGGACTCTGTGTGCGGCCACCCGGGCCGACCAGGCGCTCAACGAGGCGGCTCACGGCACCGCTCGGCCGGACACGGCTCTGCGCTACGTGTTCATCGATGATGTCGACCGGCCTCGGGGGCCAGCCGAGAGCGGACAGGCGCTTCCGGACGGATGGTGGCCGATGATCTCGCTGGCGCCCCCGGAGCTCCGTGTCATCGTGGCGGGCCGCAGCCGCCTCGGCACGGGTACGGCACCACTCCTGGCCGCCGGAGTGCTGCTCGACTGCCCGGAGAATATGCTCGCCTTCACCCTCGAGGAGACCATCGAATTGGCCGCGCGACGGCATCTGCGGGTGTCGACGGAGGACGCGACCGTCCTGTGGCGCAACACCGGGGGATGGGCGACGGCACTCGCCTTCGCCCTGGCCGGACAGGGACAGGACCGCGACGACACGGGCGCGATCGGGGGCGGTCCTGCCGGGGGCGGTCCTGCCGGGGACGGTCCCGCCACGGATGGTGATCCCGGCTTCATCCTGACGGACGTCGATGGGGCCACTCCCGCCATCGCAGACTACGTGGCGACCGAAGTGCTGTGCGGAGTCGACGACGACGAACGAGAGGTTCTGATGCGCTCGGCCCTCTCGGCCCAGGTTCCCCTTGAGCTGGCGGTCTTGGTGACCGCCCGGAGCGATGCCGGCGATGTTCTGGCGCGGGTGGCCCGGAACACGGGGCTGGTCGTGAGGGTGCCGGACGTCTCGCACAGAAGCGGTGCGGCCAGGAGCGGTGCACGGGGGAGCGGTGCGGGCTCGGCCGATTCACCCGTCACCGGCTTGGGCGCCGGTGCGGGAGGTGCCGGCTGGGGCGGCGGGGCCGGAGAGGCCTACGGCTTCCACCCCATCCTGTTGAGCTACCTGCGGTCGGCGGCCCGCGGGCACGACGCCGATGCCGCCAACGCTCGGCACATCGTGGCCTGCCAGTGGTACTCCGCCAGATCCGACGGTGTGGGCGCGCTGGACCAGGCGTTGCAGGCACGCGACGCCACCCTCGTGGGGGAGACGCTCGACCGGTTCGGCCTGGCGCTCGTTCTGGCCGGCGACACCGAGCTGGTGGGGCGGGCACTCCGGCGCCTCGACACCCCGGTCCCGTGGACGGCGGCATTGGCACTGCGCGTGCTGTTGGACGCGCCGGCCTTCGCCGCCCGGCGGCGGGCGCACCAGCTCCTCGCTGCCGCCGGCGACACGTCCGGCTGGTCCGGGCTCAGCCCGCCGCATCGCCCGGAGTTGTGGCCCGCCGTGATCGAGATCCTGCAGGCCCTGCTGGCGACCGAACCGGCCGAGGTGGCGAGACGGTTACACGCCCTGCAGGGCCATCGGGTGGGGGAAGCGGCACGGCTCGATCTCGCGATAGATCTCCTCACCGGAATGGCTGAGGGGCGCTGCCTCGACAGACTCGGCCTCCCTGGGCCGGCGGAGGACATCCTGCGGGACGTCGCCGAAGCAGCCCGGATGGCCGGCTACGGCTGGCTCTTCCTCGTGGCGAGCGACCTGGCGGCCACGGCGGCGGCCCATGCTGGCAGGTGGCTCCAGGTGGCGATGCTGGAGAGCCAGATGGCGGACGCGCCAGCGCTGCCCGGGTCTGTCGACCAGGCCGGTAGCCGGGCCGTTCTCTACACGATGATCCGGCGGTACGAACGCTGCCAATCGCTCGACCTCGACGTCCTGGAGAAGTTGAGCGGGCATCCGCAGCCCGCCTACGATGCCGGCGTCAGCGTGCCGGCTCAGGTCCTGGTACTGCTGAACGGTTTCGACAGCGACCCTCATTCGCGTCGCACCATGGATGCCCTGATGCTGCTGATGCGCGAAATCGGTGGCGATCATCCCCGCGCGCTGAGCCTGTGCTGTGTGTCCCTCCTCGAGGTGAGCAGCGCCCTCGACGGCCGTGCGGAAACCCACGCTGTGGTGCGGCTGGCCGAATCGGTGCTGGGTGAAGATTCCCTCGAAGCTCTCCTGCTCCGCTTCCTGGTGGTGCCGCCCTCACGGTCCGGGCATCCGGCCGAAGAGCGCCTGCGCGAGGCCGCAATCGACGAACGAACGGCCTGGCGCGGCTCGACCATCGTGAGCGCCTGGATCGCTCTCGCCCAGGTCGCGGAGGTATCGGGCCGGCATGTCGAGTCGGATGCGCGCGTGCTCAAGGCTCTGCGTCTGGCCAGTCAATTCGGCACCGAGCGGGCGTTCCTCGCCATGGGCGGTCAGGGCACGGCGCTCATCCGGAGCCGGTTGGGCCGGCTCGGCGATCTCGATGAGTTTGCGCGCCACATCCTGCGATGCGCCGCCCGAACGCGGCCGGGCGGTGTCGGACCCGCCTCAGAGGTCGGCCGCAGCGGCCCGCACCTCACGCAGCGTGAGCGTGAGGTGCTGAGGGAGTTGCCGGTGCACCAGTCGGTGGCCGATATCGCCCGCAAACGCAACGTGAGCCCGAACACCGTCAAGACCCATCTGCGCAACATCTACCAGAAGCTCGAGGCGGCGAACCGGGCGGATGCCGTGGCGATCGCCCAGGAGCGGGGCCTGCTCTGAGCCAGATTCACCCGGATCGGGTGACTCCACTCGGTGCACCCGCGGCGACACTGCAGCCACACGACACGCGAAGGGATCTGCCATGGAGGAATACACATACGGACCGGTGGAGCTCCTCCTCATCTCGTTCGACGGGGACCGCCCGGGGCCGGCACTGCGGCAGGCGCTTCTCGACTTGATCGAGGAACGCACCATCACCCTGCTCGATCTGATCTTCGTCAACCGAACCGCTGCGGGCGAGCTACAGATCGTCGAGATGGAGGACCTGCCGGACAAGGCGCAGCTACCGGACCTCGATCTCGGCGAACTGGGCCTGGCCGGCATCGACGATGTGGAGGAGCTCGCTGCTGAGCTCGCGCCGGGCACGTCGGCCGCCGTGCTCGTTGTAGAACTCACCTGGGCCCGGCATTTCGCGTCGGTCCTTGCCGCGTCGGGGGGTGCTGTGCTGCACCAGGAACGCATCCCCGCCGCCGCGGTGAACGCCGTTCTCGAGGCCGCGCGCTGACCCGCGAACCGGCACACGGTCCACCCACACCCACACCCACACCCACACTCTGAGGAGTCGAAAATGTCCCCACGTCGAATGGGCCGCCCCGGCCTGATCGGAATGGCCGCCCGCACTGCCGTGGTCGCCGGTACGGCCACCGCCGTCAGCGGCACTGTGTCCCGCAGGCAACAAGCCAGGGCCCAGGACGCCCAGGCCCAGGCAGATGCGCAGGCGCAAGAGGCGCAGTATGCGGCCCAACAGCAGTACCAGGCCCAGCAGGCTCCGGCAGCCAATGATTCGGGCATGCTCGCCCAACTGAACCAGTTGTCGCAGCTTCACAACGCAGGTGTACTCAGCGACGACGAGTTCACGGCGGCGAAGGCGAAACTCCTGGCCTGATCCGGAAAGAAATCCGTCGAACAGCCCACGCGGGAGTGCCGGGACGCTAGCCTACTGGGAGGTTCGGGGGCCCTTCTGCCCTGCGCGCCGAGACGTTCGCTTCGCGCGGACCGGAAGGAAGCCCATGTTATTCGATCTCCTCAGCCTCCCCATCGTCGGAATCGTCCTCCTGGTCCTGGTGGTCGGAGTGGTCGTGCTGGTCTACGCCCGCACAATCTACAAGAACGCCGGCCCTGACGAGGCCCTCGTCATCACGGGGAAGAAGTCCAAGAAGACCATCGTCGACGGCGCCACCCTCGAGGAGTCCGGCCAGCGTGTCGTGCACGGCCAGGGAGTGTTCATCACCCCGTTCTTCCAGAAGGCATTCAAGATCAGCCTGCGCAGCCGCGCCATCGAGATCACCGCCGTGGCGCAGGACCGCAATGGGATCACCCTCACGGTCGAGGCCGTCGCCATCGTCAAGGTCGGGGACGACCCGACCGCCATCCGCGCCGCCGCCCAACGGTTCCTCGGCCAGGACAAGAACATCGACAACTTCGCGCAGGAGGTCCTCAGCGGATCGTTGCGGTCGTCGATCGGCGCCACCGACGTCATGACCATCATCCAGAAGCGCGATGAACTGGGTTCGTCCGTCCTGGCCACGGCGCGCGAATCCCTGGCCAACCAGGGTGTGGACGTCGACTCCTTCGAGATCAAGGGCATCACCGACGAGAACGACTACATCCGGGACCTCGGACGCGCTGAGCAGGCCAAGGTGCGCCGCCAGGCCGAGGTCGCCGAACACCAGGCCAACCGGGAAGCCCAGGAGGCGTCGATCATCGCCGAACAGGCCGTGGCCGAAGCCCAGAACACTCTGGCACTGCGCAAGGCCGCCCTGCAGCTCGACACCGACAAGGCGGCCGCAGAGGCCGCGGCGTCGAAGCCACTCGCGGAGGCCAAGGCCCAGCAGGCCATCGTGCAGGAACAGGAACTGACCGCCAAGCGCCGCGCCAGCCTGCGCAAGGCCGAGCTCGACTCCGAGGTCAACGCCGTGGCCGACGCCGACGCGTACCGCGTGCGGGTGTCCGCCAACGCGGCCGCCGAAGCCCGGGTGTCCGCCGCCAACGCAGACCGGGACAGCCGGGTTGCGTCCGCCGAGGCCATCCGCGCAGAGGGCCAGGCCAACGCCGACGCCATCCTGGCCCGTGGCTCGGCCGAGGCGGAGGCCACCCGCTTGAGCGCTCAGGCCGTCGCCGAGCAGTCCGAGGCGCTCATCCAGCTGCGTCTGGTGGAGATGCTGCCGAAGATCGCCCACGAGCTCGCGGCACCGATGGGCAACATCGACCAGCTCACGGTCATCTCGACCGACGGCGCGAGCCAGCTCAGCAAGAACGTCGCCTCGGGCTTCTCCGAGGTGGACGCCGTGCTGGCCTCCACCATGGGCGTCGGCATCAAGGACCTGCTCGGCGGCCTCATCGGCGGAACCGCAGCAGGGACGGCTCTGGCCCGGACGCGCGCGACCGAGGGCTTCCTGTCCGCGGACGACGCTTCGGGCGTGCCCGACGCCCCTGTCGCCGCGGATGCCGTCTAACCTGACACCGTGAACGGTACGGGGATGAACGGTACGGGGATGAGCGCAGCCGGTATGGGCGAGGCCTGGCCGGTCTCCGCCGTGGCGCCCCCTCTGGCCGGCCGGGCGACGGCCAGCCAGCGGTGGTCCCACCTCGCCTTCCTGCACTGGCGGGTGGATGCCGCGGTGGTCGCGCAGCTCCTCCCTGCCGGGCTCCGGCCCGATGAGTTCGGCGGCTCGAGCTGGGTGGGTTTGATCCCGTTCGTGCTCGACCGGGCCACGGTGTTCGGCAGCCCGCCCGTGCCGTACTTCGGCAACTTCGTCGAGGTCAACGTGAGACTGTACGCCGTGGATGAGAAGGGCCGACGTGGCGTCGTCTTCGTCTCCCTCGAGGCGTCCAGGCTTGCGGCGGTGTTAGCGGCGCGTGCGCTGTTCTCGATTCCCTACATGTGGTCACGCACCCGGCTACAGGTCACGGCGGGAGACTTCCACTATTCGTCGACCCGCCACTTCGCGGCAGGCGCGCACAGCGACATCGTGATCCGGCCCACCACGACACCCGTGGTGGGCGATCCCGTCGCCGACTTCCTCACGGCCCGCTGGGCCTTGTTCACCCGCGTGCGCGGCCGCACCGTACACCTCCGCAACCACCACGAACCCTGGACGCTCTTCACGGCTGAGCTCGTCTCGCTGGACGACTCGCTGCTGGCCACGGCAGGCTTCCCGGGACTGGCCGGCAGCCGGCCGCCGGACTCCGTGCTCTATTCGCCGGGTGTCACCACCTGGTTCGGCACCCGCGGCTAGCCGGACTGTTCCGACAGCTGCGTGAAGCGCAGCTCACCGGCGCGAGGCCTTGAGCACGGCGTCGGCGACGGTGACCGCCGTGCCGACCGGGTCCTGGGTCACTCGTGGCCGCGTTTCGGCGATCTCGATCCGCCACCGACGCGTGTCCAGAGTGGCGGCGAGCTCCGGCGCGGTGAAGAACAGGTCGGGGTCGGGCATCCGGTGCACCGTGGTGTGCACCTCGGACACGTCATGGCCGACGATCAGCAACGTCCCGCCGGGCGCCACGGCGTCGGCGAGCCGAGAGAACAGGCCCGTGCGCGCCGAGGAGGGCAGGTGCATGTATTGCGCGGTCACCAGATCGAAGGAAGCGGCCGGGGGCGCCCACTCGGTGAGGTCGTGCTGGTCCCACGTCAAGCGGTCGGCGAGCGTGCCTCCGGTGGCCGAGTTGTGTGCGGATGCCGGATCGTCGCTGGTCTGCCTGGCGCGCTCCGCGGCTCGCGCCAGGGCGACACCGGAGAAGTCCACGCCCGTGACCTGCCACCCCCTGGAGGCCAGCCAGATGGCATCCGCACCCTCGCCGCAGCCGACATCCAGCGCTCGTCCGGCCGGCAGGGCCAGAGTCTCGGTCATCAGCACCGGGTTGGCCAGGCCGCTCCAGACCCCGTCCGTGCTGCCGTAGCGCGTGTCCCAGTACTCCTGGCCGAATTCTTCGCTCATCGGGTGAGTCCCATCTCTTCTGTCGCGACTGTTTCACGTGTGGTGCCTGACTCTGACGTCGCGCCTGAATCATCCGGCACGTCGATCGGGAGTCCGTGGCGGCGGTCGCCGAGCAGCCTCCGCGCGTTGTCGGCTTCGGCAGCAACCGAGAACGGATGCCGATAGGCCGCCACGGCGGTCTCTATCTCTTCACCGATCAGGTGCGCATTGATGGCAGCGGCCACGGAGATTCCCGTGGCGGCGGCGACCATCACCTGTGCCATGGGGTTGGTGGCGTTTCCCGCCGTCCAGAGACCGGGCACCACGCGGCCGCCGCTGCGCACCCGTCCGGTCTCGTCCGAGTCGAGGTGGGTGCCGACGCCGAGCGGATGCGCCGTGGCCTGCACCCCCAGACCGTCGAGGAACCCGGCACGGGCGTTGAGGCCCGTAGCAACGACGAGGGCCTGAATCGGTATCGAGTGCCCACTGGCCAAACGGACCCCGGTCAGGGCGTCATCGGTCACCTCCAGGGCGTCCACCGGTCCGATCGCCACCCCGATTCCGCGAGCCGCAAGCTGCTCCCACTCGGCTTCCGTCGGCCCATGATCGGTGGAGAGGTCCCCGGCGGCGTCGAGCATCTCGGTGTGGAGGAACAGGGTGACGTTGTCGCTCCACTGGCGGAACAGGAGCGCCTGGTGTACTGACCTGGGGCTGGTGCCCAGGATGCCGATGGCCTGATCCCGGACCTCCCAGCCGTGGCAGTAGGGGCAGTGCAGCACATCGATGCCCCAACGTTCGTGCAGGCCGGGCACCTCGGGCAGGGCATCGATGAGCCCGGTTGCGACCAGGAGGCGGCGCCCGGTCGCCCGGGTGCCGTCCTCGAGCACGACCTCCAGGCCGGCGTCGGTGCGCCGGGCTTCAGCGGCCCGACCGCTGAGGAACCGCGCACCATAGGACTGCGCCTCGGCGCGACCGAGGCGCACCAACTCAGCAGGGCTGAGCCCGTCCCGGGTGAGGAAGCCGTGCACGCCCTGAGCGGGTGCGTTGCGTGGTTCACCGGCATCGATGACGAGCACAGAGCGGCGGGCGCGGCCCAGCACCACAGCGGCGCTGAGGCCGGCAGCGCCCCCGCCGACGATCACGACGTCGTAGACCTTCGTGTGCTCTGAACCGGCCGCCGCCGGGTCTGGCAGGGCAGGATTCGCGGCGTGGGGGGAGGTGTCGGGGGAGGCTTGTGCGCGTTCAGGTCTGGTCATAGGACCATGTTGGGATGCTGGCGAGCAGATGACAAACGGAATTGCCGATCCGGCAAGTTGATGCGAGCGTCGAGGCGTTGGAGCCGGCTGCGTGACCAGTTGTGGAGGTGGAGTGGTGTCTGGTCAGCCGATCTCCACGAAGTGCCGCACCTCGGGGAACGGCTCGTAAAACGGGTGCAGGAGCGCCTTCCAACGGGTGTACTCGGGGGACCCACGGAAGCCTTCGGTGTGGTCCTCCAGCCGGTCCCAATCCACGAGGAGCAGGAAAGACGTCGGGCACTCCACAGACCTCGACAGGCTGAGCGCCCGGAATCCGGGCATCGACTCGATGAGTGGCCGTGCTGTGCGGAATGCCAGCAGGAATTCCGCCTCGCGGCCGGCCAGTACGGGAAGCACAGCGTGTTCTCTGATCATCCGTCGAGACTAACGGCCGCCGTCAGGCCGGAGGCAGTCGCCTGAACAGAGCGTCTCCGGAACACGGCGTCTCCGGGGATCGGCGAGTAGCATCGACCGGGTGCGCCCGGCGACGGGTCGACCCCGAACCCGGCAGCGCGCCCGTCGCCGGATCCCACCGAGACGGGACACCGCTTCAGATGAACACCCCAGCAGCAGCAGCAGGCGACACCAGGGCGAGCACCGTGCTCGGCGCCGACCACTACTCCGACGAACTCGTCTTCGCCGTGCGGGCGGCGACGGAGGCGGCGGCGCACGCAGCCGGGGCCTGGTTCGGACGTGGGGACAAGAACGCGGCCGATGCGGCAGCCGTCGCAGCGATGCGTGAGGTTCTCCTCCCGGCCCCCTTCGCCGGAGTCGTCGTGATCGGCGAGGGCGAAAAAGACGAAGCTCCGATGCTGGCCAATGGCGAAGAACTCGGATCCGGCCGGGGACCGGCTTGCGACATCGCCGTCGACCCGCTCGACGGCACCCGGTTGGTGCAGGAGGGCCTGCCCGGGTCGGTGAGCGTGATCGCCCTGGCCCCGCGTGGCACCCTCTTCGACCCCACTGATGTCTTCTATATGGACAAACTGATCTCCTCGGCGGCGGCGCGCGGAGTGTTGGACCTGAGAGCGAGCCCGGCAGACAACGTCGTGCGCCTGGCAGCAGCCCTGGGAAAGCCGGTGCACGACATCACCGTGGCCGTCCTCGACAAGCCGCGGCATCGAGCGCTGATCGCCGAGCTGCGGATGGTGGGCGCCTGCGTCCGGCTCGCGGGGGAGGGGGACGTGTCTACGGCGGTCACCGCGGCAACGCCCGGCAGTGACATCGACATCGTGATGGGTATCGGGGGAACACCCGAGGGCGTGCTGACGGCCTGCGCCGTCCGGGCGCTGGGCGGGTTCATGGAGGGCCGACTGGCACCCCAAGGCGACGTACAGGTGCGCACCGCGCTGGCCGCTGGCCACGACCTGACGCGGGTTCTCTCGCTCGACGACCTGGTTTCCACCGACCGAGTGCTCTTCGCATCCTCGCCGATCCGGTAGACAGCCGCTCCGGGGCGGTGGCCGTCGAGAGCCATCATGGACACAGGGCGGCTTGGGCACAAAAAACCCCGCCGGGAGCGGGGAATTCTGTGGGCGATGCGGGACTCGAACCCACGACCTCTTCCGTGTGAAGGAAGCGCGCTACCAACTGCGCCAATCGCCCGAACCACATTCGAAACCCTCTCGACTGCGACATCTGATACTAGACCAGACCGGGTGCCCAGCGCACATCGAGAGGCCGCGACACGCGGCATTCGCTCGGTTTGAATTCGCGTCGCACTATCGGCTAGAGTCTTCAAAGCACGCAGGAATGCGAGCAGTTGCGGATGTGGCGCAGTGGTAGCGCATCACCTTGCCAAGGTGAGGGTCGCGAGTTCGAATCTCGTCATCCGCTCGAATTGAGTCGGCCGAAAGGCCGACTCTCTTTGGTAGTAACCCACGCATGATCGGGTGCTGCAGGCACGGTTTTACAAGCACGGTGGATTGGCCGAGAGGCGAGGCAGCGGCCTGCAAAGCCGTATACACGGGTTCGAATCCCGTATCCACCTCCAGCCTGAGAAGTACTGATGTCGAGTGCTTGCAGGATCTGGGCGATTGGCGCAGCGGTAGCGCGCTTCCCTGACACGGAAGAGGTCACTGGTTCGATCCCAGTATCGCCCACACAGAGTCTCATAATGAAAAGAAAACCCCCGGTAAACCCGGGGGTTTTTTGTTTTTCCCCCGTAATCACGGGGCAGAACGGCTGTTTTGGCCCCCTCCGGAAGCCCTACGACGCGTCATGTGCACACGGGCTCTCCAAGATCGGGTAGAGTCTTCCAAGCACGCAGAAATGCGCGCAGTTGCGGATGTGGCGCAGTGGTAGCGCATCACCTTGCCAAGGTGAGGGTCGCGAGTTCGAATCTCGTCATCCGCTCGAAGTTGATCGGCCGAAAGGCCGATTTTCTTTGGTGTACACGTTTGACCGAACACGGTGGATTGGCCGAGAGGCGAGGCAACGGCCTGCAAAGCCGTCTACACGGGTTCGAATCCCGTATCCACCTCCAGACCGCGAGATTTCTTAGCGGGCCTGGGCGATTGGCGCAGCGGTAGCGCGCTTCCCTGACACGGAAGAGGTCACTGGTTCGATCCCAGTATCGCCCACACTCACACCCCCGCTCGCAGCGGGGGTTTCGTGTTTAACGGCCTGCACGGTTTGTGCGATCCCAGGAGTTGTGTGCGGTCGCAGAAGTCCCGCGCGGTGGGAGCTGCGCACGCCACACCGAGGCGATCAGTAGGTCGAGGTGCTCAATGCACGCTCCAGGAACTCGCCTGATCGTTCATTCCGCCCAGCCCGCTCGCGTTGGTGGCGTACCCCGTGGAGGAGCCGGTGTAGTTCTCGTTGGCGAAGAGCGCCGTGGTGCACCCGTTGTAACTGCGGTAGGACGACGCACGGTCATTCCAGCCGAGTGAACCGAGGCTCGTGAAACCCCACCCGCACCCGCTCGAGATCGACAAGGCATACGAGCCGCCTCCGTACCCGCTGTTGTCGTAGATCACCGAGATCACGGTGGACGCGACGAGCGCCGTGCCGCCGGTGCCCGCGCCGGCGCTGGCCTGTCGCGCCGATTCCGGCAGCGACCCGGGAATGGCACCGTCGGGTGCCTTCAAGAGCACTCCGCGTTCGCGGGCCACGGCGGCGACGAGATCGACGCCCCGGTCCACACATAGGCTGGCGCCGGTGCCGAGGTCGGCCCAGCAGGAGTAGTCCGCGTTCGGCAGGCTCGCAGCGCTGGCCGGGCTCGCGGCGCCCGCGTAGGCGACCGCCAAGGCGAGTGCCACGACCGCCAGGCCTGCTTGTGCTCGCCGGCCGGCGCTCCGGGGCGAGTCGCCGCCGCGTGCCCCGGTGACGTGCCCGAACGGCCCGAAACGGGTCGCAGTGTGATTGTCCATCAGGTGCTCCTTGCCTTCAAGGCGCCCTCGGCGGGCGACGACGCGCTCACTCAACACGTCGCCGGCAGACGCCGTCAAGACATTTCGGGCGGATCGACCCGAACTGGGGTGGGACGATCATGGTGCACACTCGCGACGCTGAGACGATGGGGCGGGCCGCGGACACTACCGGTTAAGGGGCCGCGGTGTAGCGGCACACGCGGGGGATCGGCGTGACGAGAAGTGTGGCGAGAAGGAGGGGGATCAGGTGGGGGACCAGGTGAGTGAGCAGGCCGGTACCGTCGCGTACTCAGAACCGTCGCCCCACTCTGACCTGCCTGCGCCCGGGACATCGAGCTCCAGGTCCGACGTCATTCTGTTCGCGCGCGTGCAACACGGCGACCGTCGCGCGTTCCAGGAGTTGTTCCGGCGCCACCAGCGCGCCGTCTATTGGGCAGCATTCTCGGTGCTGCGTTCTCGGCCAGACTCCGAGGAGGCCCTCCAGGACGCGTTCCTGACCCTGTGGAACAAACGACTCGGTGTGGACCTCGTGGGGGAATCGGTGTTGCCCTGGCTAGTCACGACCGCCAGGTACGTCGCACTGAACCGGCGCCGCGCGGAGATACGCCGGCCACGGGACAGCCTCGACGACCGTGCCGAGCTGGCCGATCCCGCGCCCTCACCGGAGAGTGCGGCAATAGCGGACGAGGCTCGACGGCACATCCAGGAGATCATGGCTGCGCTACCGGAGGTAGACCGCCGGATCCTCGAGCTGTGCCTGCTGGACGACCTCAGTTACGGGCAGGCCGCCCACCGTCTGGGGATCACCCACGCCACCCTCCGCAACCGACTTTCCCGACTCAAAGTGCGTCTACGCGCTGAACTCACCCTGTTGAAAGGAGAACCGCACCATGCTGCCCAGTAACCTGCTCACGCCTACCGACCACGACTTTGCTCGAATCGAGGAACGGCTCCTCCAGACCATCGATGCCCAGCAGACCCACCAGATGAACCGGCATCGTGCCGTCGCGCTGGCCTCGGCGGTCGTGCTCCTCGCGGGCGGGGGAGCCACCGCTTGGGTCACATTGGCCACGCCCGAACTCCGCGCCACCTCGGCATACTGCTATTCCGCGGCGAGTACGGACTCCGCCTTCACCCAGGTCGGGACCCCCAGCGATCAGATCGCACCTGACGGCACCGTCACCCCTGTCTCACGAGAACCCGATCCGGCGGATGCGGCGTTGTCGAACTGCGCTGCCGTCTGGGCGATCGACTTCTTCGGCGGCGGACGCCCGCTCCAGGAGGCCCGGAGCGACGGCGCACTGGACGACGGCGCAGTGGACGAAGGCAGTGCCGGCGCCGACACCCGTCCGGCCTTCGCCGTGCCGCCCTTGCTGGCCTGCCTGCGCCCGGATGGCGTGCTCGCAGTCTTCCCCGCTGCCGCCACCGACCCGAATTCGAACGACCCGGACGCCTTCTGCACGGCCCTGAACCTCCAACCGCCCTACCTGCCCTGATCACCGCGAACCCGCCTGGTCGCACGTCCCCCTCGCAAATCTGGTTCCCCCGGGCGGGCGCGCGGGTATGCCTCGCACGCTCCGTCACCGCGCGCACTCCCGCCCGCTAAAGTTGAATGATTCGTAATTCAAGGGAGCTATACACGTGGTTGACGGTTTCGAGCTATTCACCGACCGATCCGTTGTCGCCATGCGCGTCAACGGTGTCCTCACGGACCTCGCCGCACAGGTGACCGCGACGGATGACGTCACCCCGGTCACCATCGATTCTCCCGACGGCCTGAGCATCCTGCGCCACTCCGCCGCTCACGTCCTCGCCCAGGCCGTGCAGACCGTCAACCCGGCGGCGCGCCTGGGCATCGGCCCGCCCGTCACCGACGGCTTCTACTACGACTTCGACGTGGCCGAGCCATTCACCCCCGAGGACATCAAGTCCCTCGAGAAGGCCATGGACCGCATCATCCGCCAGGGCCAGCGCTTCGTGCGCCGTGTCGTCACCGACGACGAGGCCCGCGCAGAGCTCGCCGCTGAGCCGTACAAGCTCGAGCTGATCGGTCTCAAGGGGGTCTCAACAAGCTCGACCACCGAGACCGGAGACAACGAGTCCGTCGAGGTGGGCGGCGCCGAGCTGACCATCTACGACAACGTCGACCCGAAGACCGGCGAAACAGTCTGGAAAGACCTCTGCCGCGGCCCGCACCTGCCGAACACCCGCATGATCGGCAACGGCTATTCGCTCACCCGGCTGGCCGCCGCCTACTGGCGCGGCTCGGAGAAGAACCCGCAGCTGCAGCGCATCTACGGCACCGCGTGGCCCACCAAGGACGAACTGCGCGCGTACCAGGCCCGCCTGGCCGAGGCTGCCAAGCGTGACCACCGCAAGCTGGGCCAGGAGCTGGACCTGTTCTCGTTCCCCGAGGAAATCGGCTCCGGGCTCGCTGTCTTCCACCCCAAGGGCGGCATCATCCGCGCCGAGATCGAGAACTACATGCGTGAGCGCCTGCTCGCCAACGGTTACGACCTCGTCAACACCCCGCACATCACCAAGGGGCACCTCTTCGAGACCAGCCAGCACCTCAACTGGTACCGCGACGGCATGTTCCCGCCCATGCACCTCGACGAAGAGGTCGACGCCGAGGGCAACGTCACCCGTCAGGGCCAGGACTACTACCTCAAGCCCATGAACTGCCCGATGCACAACCTGATCTTCAAGGCCCGGGGCCGAAGCTACCGCGAGCTCCCGTTGCGCCTGGCGGAATTCGGCACCGTCTACCGCTACGAGAAGAGCGGCACGCTGCAGGGCCTGACCCGCGTGCGGGGCCTCACCCAGGACGACGCGCACATCTATGTCACCCAGGACCAGGTCAGGGCCGAGGTCGCCAGCCAGCTCGAGTTCGTCTTCGAGACCCTCCGCGGCTACGGCCTCACCGACTTCTACCTGGAGCTGTCCACCCGCGACCCCAAGAAATCCGTCGGCACCGACGAGCAGTGGGAGGCCGCAACCGACACGCTGCGCCAGGTGGGACTGGACTCGGGTCTGGAACTGGTTGCCGACCCAGGCGGAGCGGCGTTCTACGGTCCGAAGATCTCGGTGCAGGCCCGCGACGCGATCGGCCGCACCTGGCAGCTGTCCACCGTTCAGCTCGACTTCAACCAGCCGGAGCTGTTCGGACTGGAGTACACGGCGCCCGACGGCTCCCGTCAGCAGCCCGTCATGATCCACCGTGCCCTGCTCGGATCCATCGAACGTTTCTTCGCCATCCTGCTCGAGCACTACGCGGGCGCGTTCCCGGTCTGGCTCTCGCCGGTGCAGGTCATCGGGATCCCTGTGTCCGAGCAGTACGAGGACTACCTCTGGGAGGTCCTGGCCACGCTCAAGACCGCCGGGGTGCGCGTCGAGCTCGACTCCTCGAGCGACCGGATGCAGAAGAAGATCCGCAACGCCACCCTGCAGCGGATCCCGTTCCAGCTCATCGTGGGTGAAGAGGATCGTGCCAACAACGCGGTCAGCTTCCGGTTCCGCGACGGGACCCAGGAAAATGGTGTGCCCGTCGACGACGCTGTCCGCCGGATCATCGCGTCTATCAGGACCCGTGCCCAGGTTCTCGGCGATGCCGACTTCACCGAGGCGGACGCCTCGCTCGCAGCGGTCGGCGCCACCGCCACGGAACTGGCCTGACGATGACGGAAACGTCTGATGCAGGCCCCCGGGACACTCCATGGGACCGGCTGTCCGGCAGCCCGCAGGATGCCGCCCACGGAGTCCAGGTGGAGAACTCCGGCGACTTCGCCGCGGTTCCGGATGCGTTCCAGCGCCTCTGGACGCCGCACCGGATGGTGTACATCCAGGGCGGGCAGCAGCCGCATCCCGATGACTGCCCGTTCTGCATCGCACCGTCCATGGACGACGAGAAGGCGCTCATCGTGGCGCGCGGCACGCACGCCTACGTGCTGCTGAACCTGTTCCCGTACAACAGCGGCCACTTGCTGGTATGCCCGTATCGGCATGTTGCGACGTATGACGAGGCCACGCCTGAAGAGGTCGCCGAAATCGGTAGCCTGACCCAGACGGCCATGCGGGTGCTCAAGGCCACCAGCGGCTGCGACGGGTTCAACCTCGGGATGAACCAGGGACGCATCGCCGGTGCCGGGATCGCGGAGCATCTGCACCAGCACATCGTGCCGCGGTGGGCGCTCGACTCGAACTTCTTCCCGATCATCGCCGGCACCAAGGCGATACCCCAGCTCCTGGGCGACGTGCGCCGCTCGGTCGCGGAGGGCTGGCCCGCCGGCGAGTCCTGACCCTTCACCGCTTGGGCGTCGGTTTATCAGCAGTGTCCCTCGTGCCGGCACCCGAACGGCGGCACCCCACGCAAGGAATAGAATCGAAGTTATGACTGACACCACAACTCCTGAGCAGTTCGGCTCGAGCCGCGTCAAGCGCGGACTCGCTGAGATGCTGAAGGGCGGCGTCATCATGGACGTCGTCAACGCCGATCAGGCCCGCATCGCCGAGGACGCCGGCGCCGTCGCCGTCATGGCGCTCGAGCGCGTTCCCGCCGATATCCGCTCGCAGGGTGGTGTCGCCCGCATGAGCGACCCCGACCTGATCGACAGCATCATCGCCGAGGTCTCCATCCCGGTGATGGCCAAGGCCCGCATCGGCCACTTCGTCGAAGCGCAGGTGCTGCAGGCCCTCGAGGTCGACTACATCGACGAGTCCGAAGTGCTCAGCCCGGCCGACTACGTCAACCACATCGACAAGTGGAACTTCACGGTTCCGTTCGTCTGCGGTGCGACGAACCTGGGTGAGGCGCTCCGCCGCATCACCGAGGGCGCCGCGATGATCCGCTCCAAGGGCGAGGCCGGCACCGGCGACGTGTCGGAGGCCACCAAGCACATCCGCACCATCAAGGGCGAGATCGCCCGGCTGTCCTCGCTCACCAAGGACGAGCTGTACGTGGCCGCCAAGGAGCTGCAGGCGCCGTACGAACTGGTCGCCGAGATCGCCTCGACCGGCAAGCTGCCCGTCGTGCTCTTCACCGCGGGCGGCGTGGCCACCCCGGCCGACGCGGCCATGATGATGCAGCTCGGCGCCGACGGCGTCTTCGTGGGTTCGGGCATCTTCAAGTCCGGCAACCCGCAGGAGCGCGCCAACGCGATCGTCAAGGCCGTCGCGTTCTACGACGACGCCAAGATCATCGCGGATGTCTCCCGCGGCCTCGGCGAAGCGATGGTCGGCATCAACGTGGCCGACCTCCCCGCACCGCACCGCCTCTCCGAGCGCGGCTGGTAACACCAGCTTCATGACCGTTGGAGTACTCGCCCTGCAGGGCGACTTTCGCGAGCATGCCGCGATGTTGAGTTCGCTCGGCAGCGAGGTGCTCCTCGTGCGCCGCCCGGAGGAGCTGGCCGTCGTCGACGGCCTGGTGATCCCGGGCGGCGAGTCCAGCGTGATGGACAAGCTGACCCGCCTGTTCGGCCTGGCCGAACCGCTGCGGGCGGCCGTGGGCGCAGGGCTGCCCGTGTACGGCACCTGCGCCGGGCTGATCATGCTGGCCGACACCGTCCTCGACGGCATCTCCGGGCAGCAGAGCCTGGGCGGGCTCGACATCAGCGTGCGCCGCAACGCCTTCGGCTCGCAGACCGCCTCGTTCGAGACCGATCTCGATGTACCCGTGCTCGGCGGCCCACCGGTGCACGCCGTGTTCATCCGTGCGCCCGTCGTGGAGAGCGTCGGACCGAACGCCACGGCCCTCGCCACGGTCGCCGACGGCCGCTGCGTCGCGGTGGAACAGGGCAACCTGATCGGCACGTCCTTCCACCCCGAGATCACCGGGGAGCACCGATTCCACGAGTACTTCCTTCAGAAGGTCCGGAGCGCCGGCTTCCGGTCGTGACGTACCGTTCTTGCTGCGTCAGACTGGGCGCATGACCCGTTACATCGCACTCCTGCGCGGCATCAACGTCGGCGGCATCAACATCCGCATGGCCGAGCTCGCCGAGACGGTGCGCAGCCTCGGCCACACCGGAGTGACGACGGTCCTCGCCAGCGGAAACGTGGTCTTTGAGACCTCTGAGACGGATGCCGCCGTCAAATCCGGCCTGGAACGCGCGCTCTCCGACCGGTTCGGCTACGAGGCTTGGGTGGTGCTCGTGGCCTGGCCCCGACTAACGGGCACCGTCGCGGAGTACCCATTCGAGGATCGCGATGGCTGGCATTCTTACGTGCTGTTCGGCTCCGAGCCGACCAGCATCGATGGTCTGCTCGCGGCCGCACCTGAGCTGGATCCGAACGACGAGAGGGTGCAACGGGGCACGGACGTCGTCTACTGGCAGGTGCGACGTGCGGTAGGTATCAAGAGTCCCTTCAGCGTTCTGTCGGGCAAGGCGCGTTTCAAGTCCACCACGACCACCCGCAACCTGCGGACGCTGAGGAAGATCCTGGCTGTACCTGTGGGCGCTCTACCTGACGGCGCTGCACCTGAACCCGTCGTGTCCAAAGCCGGTCCCAACCCCGCGGGCTAGACTGGGATCGCACCAGCGTTCGAGGTCGTTCGCTGTGCCACCACGCTTGATGAACAGTTCAACACCAGGCAGTGCAGCGATGCACCGCATCCACCCTGCGGCGCGCGACAGCGTCGCACGACTAAGCGACACACGGGAGATTCATGTCCGGGCACTCCAAATGGGCGACAACCAAGCACCAGAAGGCCGTCACCGACTCGCGTCGGGCCAAGGCGTTCGCCAAGCTGATCAAGAACATCGAGGTCGCGGCCCGCATGGGCGGCGCCGACCTGTCGGGTAACCCCACTCTCGTCGACGCCATCCAGAAGGCCAAGAAGACCTCGGTCCCCAACGACAACATCGACCGCGCCGTCAAGCGCGGCGCCGGCCTCTCCGGCGAGGTCGTCGACTACACGACCATCATGTACGAGGGCTACGCCGCCAACGGCGTCGCGATCATGATCGAGTGCCTCACCGACAACAAGAACCGCGCGGCCGCCGAGGTGCGCACGACAGTCAGCCGCAACGGCGGCAACATGGCCGACCCGGGCAGCGTCGCCTACAACTTCCACCGGAAGGGCATCGTCGTCGTCCCCAAGGGCAACGATGTCACGGAAGACGATGTGCTCGCCGCCGTGCTCGATGCGGGAGCCGAGGAAGTCGTCGACGACGGCGAGAAGTTCGAGGTCTTCAGTGAAGCCCACGACCTCGTCGCCACCCGTACCGCGCTGCAGACCGCGGGCATCGACTACGACTCGGCCGACATCGCCTTCGTTCCGCAGCTCAAGATCGAGGTCGACGCCGAGACCGCCCGCAAGGTGTTCAGGCTCATCGACGCCCTCGAGGAGCTCGACGACGTGCAGAACATCTACAGCAACTACGACGTCACGCCCGAGGTGCAGGCCGAACTCGAATCCGAGAGCGAATAGCACACCCATGACGGTCAGGGTGCTGGGCATCGACCCCGGCCTGACCCGCTGCGGCGTCGGCATCGTCGACGTCGCAGCGAACCGCTCGGCCACACTGGTGGACGTGCAGGTGCTGCGCAGTTCCCCCGACCTGAGCCTCGAGCGCCGACTTTTGCTCATCGGCGAAGGACTCGAGGAACTGCTCGACCGGCACCAACCCCAATTCGTGGCCATCGAGCGCGTCTTCGCCCAGCAGAACGTGAGCACGGTGATGGGCACGGCGCAGATCAGCGGCGTGGCCCTCATGCTCGCCGCCCGGCGTGGCCTCACCGTGACCCTGCACACCCCCAGCGAGGTCAAGGCCGCCATCACCGGGTACGGCTCCGCCGACAAGAAGCAGGTGGGCACCATGGTGGCCCGGGTGCTCGGACTGGCGGAGATCCCGAAGCCGGCGGATGCCGCCGACGCGCTGGCGCTGGCCATCTGCCACGCCTGGCGGACCGGCGTCGGCGGCGGAGTGCTGCCCACCAGCGGCACAGTGGCGGCCGGCAACAGGTCCACCCCGGCCCGCAACCCCGGAGCCCTCACCCCGGCGCAGAAGGCCTGGCGGGATGCGGAGCGCGGCAACGCGCCGGGCGCGGCGGCGGCAACGTCGGCGGCGCACCGTAGGCTGAATACGTGATCTCTTCAGTGCGTGGCCCTGTCCTGTCCGCCCTGGGTTCCACGGTGGTCATCGAGGTCGGGGGAGTGGGACTGGCCGTGCAGGTCACCCCTCCGACGGCCCTGGCCGCCCGGGTCGGCACCGAGACCCGGCTGTCGACCACACTGATCGTGAGGGAGGATTCCCTCACGCTGTACGGGTTCCCCTCCGCCGACGAGCTGGCTGTCTTCGAACTTCTGGTCGGCGTCACCGGGGTCGGACCCAAGTCGGCCCTCGGCGTGCTGGCCGTCCTCAGCCCCAACCAGATCGCGCAGGCCGTGTCCGCCGAAGACGACTCGGTCTTCCGCAAGGTGAGCGGTATCGGCCCCAAGACCGCCAAGCTCATCGTGCTGTCCCTAGCCGGCAAGCTCGTCGTCACCGCCGCATCCGCCACGCCAGGCCGCCCGAGTGCCACGGCCGCTGTAGGCACCAGCGTGCAGACCGCCCTGATCGGTCTCGGCTGGTCCGAGAAGGTCGCCGCTCAGGCCGTCGAGGAGATCCTGGCCGGCAGCAGCGCCGAGTTCGACGCCGAAGAAGCCGGCGTCGCTGCCGTCCTGCGTCTGGCCCTGGCCCGCCTCGGTCCGGCCCAACACGCAGGCGCCGCAGACGGGAGCCACCGCTGATGACGACGGATCCCGGAGTCGAACTGGCCAACCCGGCCCTGGCCGGCGATGCCGAACTCGCCTTCGAAGGCGCCCTGCGTCCCAAGAGTCTCACCGAATTCGTGGGCCAGCAGAAGGTACGCGGCCAGTTGCAGCTTCTGCTCACCGCCGCGTCCATGCAGCAGCGCACCCCCGACCACATTCTCCTGGCGGGTCCTCCCGGCCTCGGCAAGACCACCCTGGCCATGATCATCGCCTACGAGGGCAACCGCCCCCTGCGCATGTCGAGCGGCCCGGCCATCCAGCACGCCGGTGACCTCGCCGCCGTGCTCTCGTCGCTTGTGCCCGGCGAGGTGCTCTTCATCGACGAGATCCACCGCATGGCACGGTCCGCCGAGGAGATGCTCTACCTGGCGATGGAGGACTTCCGCATCGACATCATGGTGGGCAAGGGCGCGGGGGCCACCTCGGTGCCGCTCGACCTGGCCCCGTTCACTCTCGTGGGTGCCACCACCCGCTCGGGGATGCTGCCCAACCCGTTGCGGGACCGGTTCGGTTTCACCGCGCACCTGGAGTTCTACGCCGACGACGAACTCGAACAGGTGCTCACCCGGGCTGCGAGACTGCTCGGCCTCGTCATCGACCGGGAAGCCATCGCCGAGATCGCCGGCCGCTGCCGCGGAACTCCCCGGATCGCCAACCGGCTGCTGCGGCGGGTGCGCGACTACGCCTTGGTGCACGGCGGCGACGCCGACCTGGCCGCCGTCCACGCCGCGTTGGAGCTGTACGACGTCGACGAGATCGGCCTCGACAGGCTCGACCGGGAGGTCATGAACATCGTGCTGACCCGTTTTGGGGGTGGCCCGGTCGGCCTCAACACCCTGGCTGTCTCGGTGGGGGAGGAACCGGACACCATCGAATCGGTCGTCGAGCCCTTCCTGGTACGGATAGGCTTCCTCACGCGTACCCCGCGAGGGCGGGTTGCCACTCCCGCAGCGTGGCGGCACTTCGGACTGAGTGATCCTCAGGCTGCGTTCACCTTGGATGTTCTATAATTCAAGCTGGTCAGGCACGCCCGTCAGGCGTGTAACCCAGTGCTCGGCCCGTCGAAGCTCCGCTCCTCGACAGCTCAGCACACAAAAAGCTCTGCACATCCCCAACACTGCACCGGCATGTCCCAGGTGCGGGAAGGTCTCACAGTTCTATGGATCCGTTGACTCTTGTCATGCTCGCCGTTTTGGCGCTGCTCGTGTTCTTCATGTTTCGCAACGGCCGCAAGCGCCAGAAGGACACCCTGGCCCTGCAGTCGAAGATGGTGGCCGGCGCGGACGTCATGACCAACTTCGGTCTCTACGGCACCATCGTGTCCATCGACGAAGAAGAGAACAAGGTCGCTCTCGAGATCGCACCGGGAACCATCGTGCAGATCCACCGTCAGACCATCGCTCGCGTCGTCGAGCCCACCGTCGTGGGTGACGACGTCGTCCTCGACGACACCGTCGATGAGACCGCCGGCACGCCGGCCATCGTGGGCGAGCCGGAATACGGCCAGCGCACCGAGACGGAGCCGACCGATGACTCGGCGTCTGACAGCACGACCGTGACCGACACAAACACCGAACCCAAAAAGGGCGACGCGTAACACATCCCCTCTCCGTGCCCACGCCCATCGGCGTGGGCACGAGCAAAGAAAGCTGAGTTCAATAGGTGGCTAAGTCGTCTCCGACCAAGAAGGCCTGGCGCTCGCTGACCTGGCTTGGCGTGATCATCGTCGGTCTCATCGCTCTGAACGGGGCCGGAGTGCTCTCCGGCGGCGGGTCCTGGACCCCCAAGCTGGCTCTCGACCTCGAGGGCGGAACGCAGATCATCCTGGCTCCCAAGCTCGAGTCGGGCCAGACGGTCTCGTCCGAACAGCTGAGCCAGGCTGTCTCGATCATCCGCCAGCGCATCGACTCTGCCGGTGTCTCCGAATCGGAGATCAACACCCAGGGCGGGGAGAACATCGTTGTGTCGATCCCCGGCACCCCCGACGACGCCACCCTGAACCGCATCCAGTCCTCGGCCAAGCTCGAGTTCCGCCCGGTCCTGATCGCCTCAGCTCCTTCCGCTGACAGCGTCGGCGCCGATGGTTCCACCGCCACTCCCGGCGCCACGGATGCTGCGACCGATGCTGCGACGGATGCCGCCACCCCCGCTCCGGAGACGACCCCGTCCGTCGCCCCGACCGACGCCAGCGACCTGAACAACATCACCCCTGCCCTGCAGGAGGAGTTCGACACCTTCCAGTGCAGCGACATCGACACCACCACCGTCGCACCGGCCGATCAGCCCCTGATCACCTGTGAGACCGACGGGAGCGTCAAGTACATCCTCGGCCCGGTCGAGGTCAGCGGCGAGAACATCTCCGACGCCACCAACGGGCAGGTCACCACGCAGAGCGGCGCGACCACCGGCGAGTGGGCCGTGAACATCGTCTTCGACGGCACCGGAACCCGGGCCTTCGCCGACGTCACGACCCGCCTGAGCGGCCTGGAGGGCGCGCAGAACCAGTTCGCCATCGTGCTCGACGGCAAAGTCATCTCCGCTCCGCGCACCCTCGCCGTGATCACCGACGGCAAGCCGCAGATCACCGGCTCTTTCGACCAGGACACCTCGAAGGCTCTCGCCGACCAGCTCAAGTTCGGCGCCCTGCCGATCAGCTTCACCGTGCAGAGCCAGGACACCATCTCGGCCACCCTCGGATCCACCCAGCTGCAGAGCGGACTCATCGCCGGTCTGATCGGACTGATCCTGGTGGTCCTGTACTCCCTGGCGCAGTACCGTCTGCTCGGCCTGGTCACCATCGCGTCGCTGGCCGTCGCCGCGGTGATCACCTATTTCCTGATCACCCTGCTGTCCTGGCGGGAGGGCTACCGGCTCTCGCTCGCCGGTGTCGCGGGCCTCATCGTGGCCATCGGTATCACCGCGGACTCCTTCATCGTCTACTTCGAGCGGGTGCGCGACGAGTTGCGCGACGGCAGGGGACTCGTGTCGGCGGTCGAGTCCGGCTGGCGTCGCGCCATCCGCACCATCATCGCGTCCGACACGGTCAACTTCCTCGCTGCAGCCGTGCTCTTCATCCTCGCCGTCGGCAACGTCCGTGGCTTCGCCCTCACCCTGGGCCTGACGACCCTCGTCGACCTGCTCGTCGTGGCCATGTTCACCCACCCCACGCTGCAGCTTCTGGCCCGCACCAAGTTCTTCGGTGAGGGCCACCGCTTCAGCGGGCTGGATCCCCGCGCGCTGGGCGCCGTCTATCGCGGCCGGGCGCAGTTCGCGGCCCCCGCCGCACCGGGCACGTCGCGCAAGGGTGCTTCCGCCAGCAAGGAAGCCGTCAAACGTCAGACCATCGCCGAACGCAAGGCGGCTGAGCTCATCGGATCCGGCTCGAGTAAGCCGACCGACGGGAAGGATTCCTAATGGCCAGCTTCAGCCAGTTCGGCAACGACCTGCACACGGGCAAGCGCTCGTACAACATCGTCGGCCGTCGGAAGCTGTGGTATTCGATCGCCGCCGTGATGATCCTCGTCGCGATCCTGGGTCCGGTGCTGCGTGGTGGATTCACCTTCGGCATCGAGTTCACCGGTGGATCCGAGTTCGTCCTCTCCGACACCAGCACGCTGGACCAGGGCCCCGCGGCCGCGGCCGTGGCCGACGTCGTACCGGCTGCCGTACCCAAGATCTCGGCCGTCGGCAGCGATGGCATCCGGGTGCAGACCGACCAGCTCACCGACACCGAGAGCCGCGAGGTTCGCGCTGCCCTCGCCTCGGCGTACAGCATCGAACCTGCCCAGGTGACGTCGTCGTTCATCGGCCCGTCCTGGGGCCAGGACATCACCGGCTCCGCCATCCGCGCCCTGTTGACCTTCCTCGTTCTTGCCGGCGCCGTCATGGCCCTGTACTTCCGCACCTGGAAGATGGCGGTCGCGGCCATGGTGGCGCTGCTGCACGACCTCGTGATCACCGCAGGGTTCTACGGCATCACGGGCTTCGAGATCACCCCAGCGGCCGTGATCGGCTTCCTCACCATCCTGGGTTACTCGCTCTACGACACCGTGGTGGTGTTCGACAAGATCCGCGAGAACACCAGCGAGGACGGACCGGAGTCCCGGCGCACCTTTGCCGAGTCGGTCAACCTTGCGGTCAACCAGACCCTTGTCCGGTCGATCAACACCTCGATCGTGGCCGTGCTCCCGGTGGCTTCCATCCTCGTGATCGGCGCCTTCGTACTCGGCGCAGGTACCCTGCGGGACATCTCGCTCGCTCTGCTGATCGGCATGCTCGTGGGTACCTACTCCACGATCTTCATCGCGTCGCCGCTCTACGCCCAACTGCGTGAGAACGAGCCCGAGATCCGCAAGCGCGACAAGAAGGCGCTGGCTCTCAAGGCCAAGGCCGCCGGAACGTCGACGACCACGGTGTCGGACGGGGTCGCCTCGAACACGCACGTGGACGCCTCCGCGTGAGCAGCGCCCAGACGCGGGAATATCCGGTGGCATCGCCCGGTTTACCGTTTATCCGCTAGTACAGGGATAATTGGCGCCAGGGAATGAGGTAACGAGATGACCGAGACAACAACGCCATCGCCTGCGTCCCTGCGCCGCCTGGTCCCGCGGATCTTCTCCCGCGCCCAGCCGGCAGGTGCCGTGGACACGCTGCTTCGGACGGTGCGCACGCACCACCCGAAGGTGGACCTGTCCATCATTGAACGGGCCTACACCGCCGCCGAGCGCGCGCACGAGGGCCAGAAGCGCCGCAGCGGCGAGCCGTACATCACGCATCCCGTCGCCGTGGCCCAGATCCTGGCGGATCTCGGTATCGGCCCCAAGACCGTGGCCGCTGCCCTGCTGCACGACACTGTCGAGGACACGGACTACACCCTCGATCAGTTGCGCGCCGATTTCGGCGACGAGATCACCATGCTCGTCGACGGGGTCACCAAGCTCGACAAGGTCAAGTACGGCGACAGCACCCAGGCCGAGACCGTGCGCAAGATGATCGTCGCGATGTCCAAGGACATCCGGGTTCTGATCATCAAGCTCGCCGACCGTCTGCACAACGCCCGCACCTGGGGTTTCGTCCCCGCCGAGTCGGCGATCCGCAAGGCCACCGAGACCCTCGAGATCTACGCCCCGCTGGCGCACCGGCTCGGTATCCAGACCATCAAGTGGGAACTGGAAGACCTCTCCTTCGGCGTGCTCTACCCCAAGCTGTATGCCGAGATCGAAAGCCTCGTCAAGCAGCGCACCCCGCAGCGCGAAGAGTTCGTGCAGTACGTCATCGACGCGATCAACGACGATCTGAAGGCCGCACGCATCCGCGGTAAGGTGGCCGGCCGGCCCAAGCAGTACTACTCGATCTACCAGAAGATGGTCGTGCGCGGCCGCGAATTCGACGAGATCTACGACCTCGTCGGCATTCGCGTTCTGGTCAACTCGGTGCGCGACTGTTACGCCGTGCTCGGCGCCATCCACGCTCGGTGGACCCCGCTGCCCGGTCGGTTCAAGGACTACATCGCCACACCCAAGTTCAACCTGTACCAGTCGTTGCACACGACAGTTCTCGGCCCGAGCGGTCGTCCGGTCGAGATCCAGATCCGCACGCAGGAGATGCACGAGCGCGCCGAGTACGGTGTGGCCTCGCACTGGAAGTACAAGGAGCAGGTCAACGGCAAGAGCTCTGGACCTGGTCCGCAGAGCGACACCGACATGGCCTGGCTCGCGCACATTTCCGACTGGCAGGCCGAGACGGCCGACCCGAACGAGTTCCTCGACTCCCTGCGCTATGAGATCGGCGCCAAGGAGGTCTACGTCTTCACCCCCAAGGGTCGCGTGATCGGGCTCCCCGCCGACGCCACCCCGGTGGACTTCGCCTATGCTGTGCACACCGAGGTGGGCCACCGCACCATGGGCGCGAAGGTCAACGGTCGTCTGGTGCCCCTGGAGAGCTCGCTCACCACGGGCGATGTCGTCGAGGTGTTCACCTCGAAGAACCCCGACTCCGGCCCCAGCCAGGACTGGCTCAACTTCGTCAAGAGCCCCCGGGCGCGCAACAAGATCCGGCAGTGGTTCACCAAGGAACGCCGCGACGAAGCGATCGAACAGGGCCGTGACGCGATCGCCAGAGCGATGCGCAAGCAGAACCTGCCGCTGCAGAAGCTCATGAACCAGGACTCCTTCGCCGAGGTCGCCGCGGTCATGCGCTACGAAGACGTGTCGGCGCTCTACGCCGCCGTCGGCGAGGGTCACGTCTCCACCCAGTCCGTCCTGGAGAAGGTCGTCGCCACGCTCCAGAGCGTGGAGGAGAGCGACGCGACCGACCTGCCGTTCACCCCGAACGGCCGCACCCAGACCCTCCGCAACAACGACTCCGGCATCCTGGTGCGCGGTGCGCCCGATATCCTCGTCAAGCTCGCCCGGTGCTGCACCCCGGTGCCGGGCGACAAGATCGTGGGATTCATCACGCGCGGCTCCGGAGTCTCGGTGCACCAGTCCGACTGCCACAATGTGCAGTCACTGCTCAAGGAACCCGAGCGGATGATCGACGTGGACTGGGCGCCGACCTCCAAGAGCCTCTTCTTGGTGCAGATCCAGATCGAGGCCCTTGACCGGTCCGGTCTGCTGTCGGATGTGACCCGGGTGCTGTCCGAGCACCACGTGAACATCCTCTCGGCCACCGTGAACACCTCCAGCGACCGGCTGGCCATCAGCCGGTTCGTCTTCGAGATGGGTGACACCACCCACCTGGACCGGGTGTTGAACGCCGTGCGGCGTATCGACGCCGTGTATGACGTGTACCGCGTCAGCGACGGCTGATATTCGGGTGAGACCCGTCGGTCCGTGCGTCACCCGCACAGCCGGCGGCGGGCCTGGCTCAGTTCGGCGGCAGCGACGCGGCTGAACGAGATACCCGGGCGCCAACTGGGCACCTCGTCGGCGCTGTGCGAGTCCCCGTCGTAGGACAGCAGCGCAGCGAGCAGCTCGGTGTCGGCCCTAGCACCGGGTGAGCAGCCCCACCGAGCCAGGTCCACCGCGGTGCGCCGGGGCACCGTGACGGGCAGTCCGCCCACGTCCCGCACATCGTGGTGCCTCAGCCGCACTTCGCGCAGCTGGGCATTCGGCCCCGTGGACTTCTGGATGCGTGCCGTCACGTCGACGCAGAACTGGTGTTGCGCCGGCTCCGGGGCGAGACCGTAGATCCACGCGGCGGTCATCCGCTCGGCGACGAGGCGACCGGAGGCGGACCGGGCGAGTCCGGCGACTGCGGCCGCACGCATGGCCGGACCGTCGGCAGCGTCGACCGGGCACCACGACCCGGCCAGGGAGAAGAGCTCGCCGTCCAGACGGGCTCCGCACAGTTCGGCGATCGGCAGGTCGGCACCGGTCAAGGCAACGGGAACGAGAGGAGTCATCTCCTCAGGCTGCGGGGTCCGGGGATGCAACTGGAAACGGGACCGGGAATCTGTGGACAGATCCCCGGTCCCGTGACCGATGTGCAGAGGCGTCGGCTACTGGCCGATGGCCTTCAGCCATGCCTTGCGGGTCTCGAGCGCCTCGGTGGCGTCCTTGATCTTGCGGGCGTCCGTGGTCTCCTGCGCGGCGGCCAGTTCGGCCTCGAGCTTGGCGATCGCGTCGTGCAGCTGACCGGCGAGGCCCTCGGCTCGGGCCTTGGTTTCGGGGTTGTTGCGCTTCCAGTGGTCGTCGTCGAGCTTGCGCACTGCGGCTTCGACCTTGCGCATGCGTTCCTCGACCGGCTTGACCTGGTCGCGGGGGACCTTGCCAGCTGCGTCCCAGCGACGCTGGATCGAGCTGAGCAGCTCACGGGCCTTGACGCGGTCGGTCTCCGTGAGGAGGGTCTCCGCCTCGGTGAGAAGTTCGAGCTTGACGACCAGGTTCGCGGAGAACTCCTCGTTGTCGGCGGCGTCGATCTCGCTCTTCACGGAGTAGAGCACGTCTCCGGCTGCTTTGAACTTCGCCCACATGGCGTCGTCCTGCTTCTTGCCGGAGCGACCGGCGGCCTTCCAGTCCTCGAGCAGGTTGCGGTAGGCCGGAATGCCGTCTGCTCCCTGCGGAGCAAGGGCCTCCGCCTTCTCGATGAGTTGCTGCTTACGGTTGCGGACGTCCTTGTGGGCACTGTCCAGCTCGGCGAAGAAGGCCTTGCGGTTCTGCTCGATGGTCGTGCGCGCGGCGCGGAATCGCTTCCACAGCTCGTTGGCCTCACCCTTGGGGATCCGCGGAGCATCGTGCTGGTGTGCCTGCCACTTGGCGAAGAGAGCGTCGAGGGCGGCGCTGGTCTGCTTCCACTGGGTCTTGGCGGGGTCCTCGGCGGCAAGGCGTTCGGCCTCTTCGACGATGGCGGCACGTTCAGCCAGGGCGGCGGCGCCGGCAGCCTTCGCCTCGACGCCCTGCTGCTCGGTGAGCTCGCTGACGGTTCCGCCGAGGGCGCCGAGGCGCTCAGCGAGGGCCGCGAGGTTGCCGACGGCGTTGGCCGTCGCGACCGACTTCGAGAGGTTCGCCACCGACTTGGCGATGTCGGCGGCAGGGGCGCCGCCCTTTGCGCGCTGTTCGAGCAGGGTGACCTGTCCGTTCAGCTCCACATACTTGCGTTCGAAGTAGGCGAGCGCCTCTTCCGGCGTCGCGTCGGGGTACTGCCCGACGGCACGCTCGCCGTCGGCTTCGCGCACGTAAACCGTGCCGGTTTCGTCTACGCGACCCCATGGTTGCTGATCTGTCGTAGTCAAGAGCCTCACCTTAATGATTTGGTTGATTCGCCGTGCGGTGACGTACCCCAGTGGAGTACTGCAGCGGACGAATCCCTGAACGAGCCAGTACGGGCTGAAGCCAATACGGGCACAAGCCTATTGCAAGCGTGCCCGAGGTTCAGCGGAATCGACCGAACTGTTATGACCGAGGGCGTCTACCGCACCGATTATCTCGGCATCGAGAACCGTTACTGCACCGAGAACGAGGTGATCGTGGTGGGCACCACAGGGGCCCCATCGGTTGAACCGTCGGCCACGCCCGCGTCGGCGATCTGGCTGGCGAGCTGATCGAGGCCACTGGTGACCGTTCCGATCACCGAGTAGCCGCCGGCCTCGTTGGCGGGAATCGTCGTGTCGCCGTAGACGATGAAGAACTGGCTGCCCATGCTGTAGCCGTCTGTGGACCTGGCCATCGCGATGGTGCCCGCCGGGTACACGTTGTCGGCGGGAGCGTTCTCGACGGGACCGTAGCTGTAGCCGGGGCCGCCCGTGCCGTCGCCGTTCGGGTCGCCGCACTGCAGCACGGAGAAGCCGTCGCCCGTGGTGAGGCGGTGACAGCTGAGCCCGTCGTAGAAACCGGAGTTCGCGAGGCTGAGTGTCGAGGACACCGCCTGGGGGGCCAGCGCGCCATCCAGCTCCACGCCCAGGGGAATGTCGTTGAGCGTCAGGGTTCCGGTCCAGGTGCGGCCTTCGGCCAGGTCGCTGGAGGGGACGTCGCCGGAATTGGCGCCGGGAGTCGCCGAAGCAGTGGGCGTGGGCTCGGCCGTGGAGGAGGCCGATGGCTCCGGAGTACCGGGACCGCCGCCGAAGTAGAACAGCTGGGCGCCCACGAGCACGGCCAGCACGACGACCAGGATGCTTCCGGCGAGAATGTTGTCGCGCACCCGGCGCTTGCCCTGCAGCGTGTGCACGGTCTGCCTGGCCTGATAGGCGCGAACGCGGCCACGTGCTTCGCGGGCTTCGCGATCCTGTTTACTGCTCGGTGCCACGGGAATCCTCCAGGTGCCGCCTGCGGCGGAATCAAAGCGTGCGGGCGACAGGGCCCGGGTCACTGTGAACTCTACGCATCCCGCGGCGGCGGGAACAATTGAGCCGCTCAGCGCCCGCGTCGGGCATGTGCAGCGGAGCGAGTGGGGCGAGTGGGGCGCGGGGGCCGGGGAGCCAGGGCGCCACCCGGTGTCGGCGGCACAAACTACGCTGGGACCATGTCTTCCGTTCAACCAGGCCTGCGCACGGGCGCGACGCCGCTTGCCGTTCGGATGCGCCCGAAGAGCCTGGCCGAGGTCGCGGGGCAACGACACCTGCTGACCCCGGGGTCCCCCCTGGTCAGCCTCGCCAACGACAAGACGGGGGAGCAGGGCTCGGTGTCGGTCATCCTGTGGGGCCCGCCCGGAACCGGCAAGACCACGCTCGCCCAGACCATCGCGCACAGCTCCGGCCGGCGGTTCGTCGAGCTGTCCGCTGTGTCCGCGGGCGTGCGGGATGTGCGTCAGGTGATGGAGGAGGCCCGCACCAGCCGGGACCTGTACGGGTTGTCCACGGTTCTGTTCCTCGACGAGATCCACCGGTTCAGCAAGGCCCAGCAGGACGCCCTGCTCCCCGGCGTGGAGAACGGCATCATCATCCTTGTGGCGGCGACCACCGAGAATCCGTCGTTCTCGGTGATCTCTCCGCTGC
>Ga0247808_10000120_pt1 | contig 51314 bp, 47 predicted proteins | sample UWRJL089202R1_FD_179914 | JGI IMG/M metagenome (GOLD analysis project Ga0247808, IMG submission 179914) | Plant litter microbial communities from Arlington Agricultural Research Station in Wisconsin, United States - UWRJ-L089-202R-1 | ecosystem: Environmental > Terrestrial > Plant litter >...
CACCGCCGGCCCGCCGGCCAAGGCCCGCTCGGCCGCCAACGACGAGATCGTCAAGTCGATCACAGAGGTGCTCAGCCAGTTCTCGGTGGATGCCCGCGTCACCGGCTTCTCCCGTGGGCCCACGGTCACCCAGTACGAGATCGAACTCGGCCCGGGTGTCAAGGTCGAACGCGTCACCGCGTTGAGCAAGAACCTCTCCTATGCCGTCGCCTCCAACGAGGTGCGCATCCTCTCGCCCATCCCGGGCAAGAGCGCCATCGGCATCGAGATCCCCAACACCGACCGCGAGATCGTCACCCTCGGCGACGTGCTGCGCTCCACGACGGCCACCAACAGCACCCACCCGATGACCATCGGCGTGGGCAAGGACGTCGGCGGCGGGTTCGTCATCGCCAACCTGGCCAAGATGCCCCACCTGCTCGTGGCCGGCTCCACCGGCTCGGGCAAGTCCAGCTTCGTCAACTCGATGATCACGAGCCTGCTCATGCGGGCCAAGCCCAGCGATGTGCGCATGGTGCTCATCGACCCCAAGCGCGTGGAACTGGCCGCCTACGCCGGCGTCCCGCACCTGATCACGCCCATCATCACGAACCCCAAGAAGGCCGCCGAAGCGCTGCAGTGGGTCGTGAAGGAGATGGACATGCGTTACGACGACCTGGCCAGCTTCGGGTTCCGGCACATCGACGACTTCAACAAGGCCGTGGTGAACAACGAGATCGTGCTGCCGGCCGGCAGCGCCCGCAAGCTCAAGCCCTACCCCTACCTGCTCGTGGTGGTCGACGAGCTCGCCGACCTCATGATGGTGGCCCCGCGCGACGTCGAAGACTCGATCGTGCGCATCACCCAGCTCGCCCGTGCGTCCGGCATCCACCTGGTGCTGGCCACCCAGCGCCCCAGCGTGGACGTCGTCACCGGCCTGATCAAGGCGAACGTGCCGTCCCGCCTGGCCTTCGCCGTCACGAGCGTCACCGACTCCAGGGTCATCCTCGACCAGCCCGGCGCCGACAAGCTGATCGGCCAGGGCGACGCTCTGTTCCTGCCCATGGGCGCCTCCAAAGCCCTGCGGGTGCAGGGCGCCTGGGTCAACGAAGCCGAGATCGAGAAGGTCGTCAAGCACGTCACCCAGCAGGCCCGGCCCGACTATCGGCCTGACGTCTCCGCCGAGGCGCCGCGCAAGGAGATCGATTCCGACATCGGCGACGACCTCGAGGTGCTGCTCGCCGCCGCTGAACTCGTGGTGTCCACCCAGTTCGGCTCCACCTCCATGCTGCAGAGGAAGCTCCGCGTGGGCTTCGCCAAGGCCGGCCGCCTGATGGACCTGCTCGAGTCCCGGGAGATCGTCGGCCCGTCCGAGGGCTCCAAAGCCCGCGACGTGCTCGTCACGGCAGAACAGCTGCCGGCCGTGCTGGCCAAGCTGCGCGGCTCGGATGCGGAGCACCACGCCGCCACCGCACGCACCCAGTTCGAGGAGTCTCAGCGGGCGCAGGCGCACGAGCAGCCCGAGCCCGACCCTCGCTACGCCGACGACCCGGTGGCGAAGATGAGTGAAGGGTACGCTGAGGAAGAAGGCGACTCGGACGAGGACGCCTGGCAACTCACCGACAGGGACTGATCATGGCGAACACCACCGGTGGAAGCAATTGGAACCTGCCCAATCTCATCACCATCGTGCGCATCCTACTGGCGCCCGTATTCTTCTGGATGCTGCTGGCCGACAACGGCGCCGACGAGGCCCTCCGCTGGTGGGCCGCCGTGCTCTTCATCGTGGCGATCGCCACGGACGGAGTGGACGGCGCCATCGCCCGCCGGTACAACCTGGTCACCGACCTGGGCAAGCTGCTCGACCCCATCGCCGACAAGATCCTCACCGGCGCGGCCCTGATCGGCCTGTCGATCCTCGCCGAGCTGCCCTGGTGGGTCACCGTCATCATCCTCGTGCGGGAAATCGGCATCACGGTGTTCCGCTTCGTCATGCTCAGCGACCGGGTCATCCCCGCCTCCCGGGGCGGCAAGCTCAAGACCATCATGCAATCCGTGGCCATCTCACTGGCCCTGCTGCCGCTCTGGCTGGTCTTCGGCGACTGGATCCACTGGGTCAACGGCATCGCCATGACCATTGCTGTGGTCCTCACCGTCTACACGGGCGTCGAGTATCTGGTCGCCGCCCGCCGGGAGAACCGGCAGCCCAAGTCCTCGACCCAGGCCTGATCGCCCGTGTCGCCCACGCCAGAGGCGTCCGCGCGCACCGAGCCCACCGGTGACGCCGACGTCGCCGAGTCCGTCGAGTCCGTGCAGACGGATGCCGCGGCCGCGCTGGTCGCCCTCCTCACCGATCGACATCTCACGATCGCGGTCGCGGAGTCCCTCACGGGCGGGCTGCTCGTGGCCGAACTCGTGCGTATCCCGGGCGCATCCGCCGTCGTGCTCGGGGGAGTGGTCGCCTACCAGACCTCCCTCAAGCACACCCTGCTGGGCGTGGACGACGAGCTGCTGGCCGGAGAGGGTGCCGTGCACCCCGAGGTCGCCCGTCAGATGGCGGCGGGCGTGAGGGCCGCCCTGGCGGTCGACGGCCGTCCGGCCGACATCGGGCTGGCCACCACAGGGGTCGCCGGCCCCGACGAACAGGATGGCCGACCGGTCGGCACGGTCTATCTGGGAATCGCGGTCGGGGATAGGGTGCGGGCCATACCGCTTCACCTCACGGGGGACCGGGCCCAGATTCGGGCGCAGACGGTGTTTCGCGCACTTGAAGCTGTGTGTCAGCTGATGGAATTCGGAAAGCTCGAATTCACGGAATAGTTCGTGTTACCGGTGGGTTACAGAACACATATTCACAAGAAAAGTCCAGTCATCCTCGGTAATCTCGAGGTGTCGGATGGATAAGGTACTGTTGGCCATCCGCCACACGAAACTGACCGGTTGAGTGGGCCCCAGCAGTTCAGACAGCACGAAGAAGGAGGTTCCGATGATTCTTGTTCGTCAGGAAATCGGCGATGTGCTCAGGGACTTCCGCCTGCAGAAGGGGCGCACGCTGCGTCAGGTCGCGAGCAAGGCCAGTGTGGCCCTTGGCTACCTGTCCGAAGTGGAGCGCGGTCAGAAGGAAGCCTCATCTGAGATTCTGGCCTCCGTTGCAGAGGCGTTGGAGACCCCGATCTCAGTGATCATGCGCGAAGTCGGCGACCGTTTGGCCGTTATCGAGGGAATCGACCGGTTCCCCGACACTGTGCCCGACGAGCTGGTCGCCAAGTTCGACGCCAGCATGATGGTGCGTTGAATCGCCACCATCGGTTGACCCACCTCGAGCGTATTAACCCAGAACGGCAGAGCGCGCCATGCGACTGAGCGAATTCCGCCAAGCCCTGAAAGACGAGTTCGGCGAGAGCTATGGCCGGGTCCTCACCAAGGACCTGGTGCTCGGTCCGCTCGGCCGCACGGCTGACCAGGCCCTCGCGGGCGGCGTTCCCGCCCGGGACGTCTGGTTGGCCCTCTGCGATGAAACGGATGTGCCGCCCGCCCGGCGCCACGGTGCCGGCCTGCCGCCGGCCCGTAGCTGACCTGCGCGACGCACTGCCCTCCGGCAGCGGCACCCCTCACGGCAGCGACATCATGAAGCTCGAACGGCCCGGACCTCCATCCGGGCCTTTCGCCGTTTCCGCCGGCGGCCGGGCGGCAACACCAGGGATTCGAATACCGGGTGTTCGACACGCCCACCGAACGTCGAATACCTGTTCGGTTCTTGGTAGGCTCCTCCACAGTAGAAGTCGAGGACGGGTTATCCACCGTCGCGGTGCCGCCCGGCCAGTGTCGGAGGCGCCGCGTACAGTCGGGCTCGTCAACGACCTGCGCACCTGCCTTGTCGAGGACGGTCACCGGGTTCCTCCCGGTGAGCGAAACGACAGCCTATAGGCGCCACGCGCACGACCCAAAGGAGCACACCATGGCATCAGCAGCAGACCGCGAGAAGGCACTCGACACCGCCCTCGCCCAGATTGACCGCCAGTTCGGCAAGGGCTCCGTCATGCGCCTCGGCAGCGACGAGCGCGCACCCGTCGAGACCATTTCCACAGGGTCGATCGCACTGGACGTCGCCCTCGGCATAGGCGGGCTGCCCCGCGGCCGCATCGTGGAGATCTACGGCCCGGAGTCCTCGGGTAAGACCACCCTGACCCTGCACGCCATCGCCAACGCGCAGAAGAACGGCGGCATCGCCGCGTTCATCGACGCCGAGCACGCCCTCGACCCCGAATACGCCAAGAAGCTCGGCGTCGACATCGACGCCCTCCTCGTCTCCCAGCCCGACACCGGTGAGCAGGCGCTCGAAATCGCCGACATGCTCGTGCGAAGCGGCTCGATCGACCTCATCGTGATCGACTCCGTGGCCGCCCTGGTTCCCCGCGCCGAGATCGAGGGCGAGATGGGTGACTCCCACGTGGGTCTCCAGGCACGACTGATGTCGCAGGCCCTCCGCAAGCTCACCGGTGGCCTCAGCCAGACCAACACCACCATGATCTTCATCAACCAGCTGCGCGAGAAGATCGGCGTGATGTTCGGCAGCCCGGAGACCACCGCGGGTGGAAAGGCGCTGAAGTTCTACGCCTCCGTGCGTCTGGACATCCGACGCATCGAGACCCTCAAGGACGGCACAGAGGCCGTCGGTAACCGCACCAGGGTCAAGGTCGTCAAGAACAAGATGGCGCCGCCCTTCAAGCAGGCCGAATTCGACATCATCTACGGTGTCGGCATCTCCCGCGAGGGCAGCCTGATCGACTTCGGTGTCGACCAGGGCATCGTCAAGAAGTCCGGCGCCTGGTACACCTACGACGGCGACCAGCTCGGCCAGGGCAAGGAGAACTCCCGCAACTTCCTGCTGCGCAATCCCGACATGGCCAACGAGATCGAGACCAAGATCCTCAACAAGCTCGGTGTGGGCGCCGAGGGCAAGGCCGCCAAGAAGGCCACCGACGACGCCGCCACCGCAGCGGCCGCCGCCGAGGCCGCGGCCAATGGTCTGGCCACGGGCACCGACGGCGCCAAGGTCGCCTCCATCGCGCCCAAGGCCGGCGCGCGGAAGGGCGCCTAACCACCATGGTGCACTTCGAAGCCTCACCTGAGCGCTCCGCGGACCGCGGTCCCGATCGTGACGGTCTGGCCCCGGTGACCTATCTGCCGGGCGCCAGCCCCACCGATCAGGCGGATGCCGCCGCGGACGACGCGGCTGACGAGCGCGACCACGCCGAGAAGCTGCTCCTGCAGCGGCTGCGCGGACGGTCCTTGTCGGTGGTCGAGGCGGAGAAGCTGCTGCGCTCCACCGACATCGACGAAGAGGCCGTGCAGGAGATGCTGGAGCGGTTCACCGAACTGCACTACCTCGACGACGAGAAGCTTGCCGACCAGATCATGCACAGCCACCACGAGCGCAAGGGGCTGGGTCGCAGCGGCGTCTCGGCCGAAATGCGCCAGCGCGGGCTGGGCGCCGAGCTGATCGCCGAGAAGCTCGAGGAGATGCCCGACGACGAGGCGGAACGCGCCACCGAGCTCGCGCTGAAGCGGGTCACGCAGCTGGACCGTTTCGACGACGCCACCATCGATCGCAGGCTCACCGGCTTCCTGATGCGCAAGGGCTACGCCTCGTCCGTCGTGCGCGACGCCGTCAAAGCCGCCCTGGCGTCGCGGCGCGGTTCCGGCCGCACCTCCACGGTGCGCTTCCGCTGATTCGCCGGGCCGCGCGCAAGCGTAAGCTGAGGGAACTATGAGCAGCGTCACCGCACCATCCCTGGCCACCCCGTCGTCCCTCGACCCGTCGCCGCACACGACGACAGTCATCGCTCCGTCGGCGGCGGCGAGGGACGACGCCGGCCGGGCGCGCACCTATGAGGTGCGCACCTTCGGCTGCCAGATGAACGTGCACGACTCCGAACGGCTGAGCGGCTCGCTCGAGGCCGCCGGCTATGTGTCCGCGGCCGGCGCCGAGGCCGACATCGTGGTGATCAACACCTGCGCCGTGCGGGAGAACGCCGACAACAAGCTCTACGGCAACCTCGGCTATCTCGCCTCGGTCAAGCGCAAGCACGCGGGCATGCAGATCGCCGTGGGCGGCTGCCTGGCTCAGAAGGACAAGGCCACCATCCTGGCCAAGGCCCCCTGGGTGGACGTGGTGTTCGGAACCCACAACATGGGGTCGCTGCCCAGCCTGCTCGAACGGGCCCGGCACAACGGTGAGGCGCAGCTCGAGATCCTCGAGTCCCTGGAGACCTTTCCGTCCACCCTGCCCACCAAACGCGACTCCAGCTACAGCGGCTGGGTGTCCATCTCGGTCGGCTGCAACAACACCTGCACCTTCTGCATCGTCCCGGCCCTCCGCGGCAAGGAGAAGGACCGCCGCCCCGGCGAGATCCTCGCCGAGATCCAGGCGCTGGTCGACGACGGCGCCATCGAGGTGACCCTGCTCGGGCAGAACGTGAACTCGTACGGTGTCGAGTTCGGTGACCGGCTGGCATTCGGCAAGCTGCTGCGCGCGGCCGGGCAGATCCAGGGGCTGGAGCGCATCCGTTTCACCAGCCCGCACCCCGCCGCGTTCACCGACGACGTCATCGACGCCATGGCCGAAACCCCCGCCGTGATGCCGCAGCTGCACATGCCGCTGCAGTCCGGCTCCGACCGGGTGCTCAAGGCCATGCGCCGCTCCTACCGGTCCACCAAGTTCCTCGGCATCCTCGAGCGGGTGCGGGCCCAGATGCCCGATGCCGCGATCAGCACCGACATCATCGTCGGCTTCCCCGGCGAGACCGAGGAAGACTTCCTCGAGACCATGCGGGTCGTCGAGGAATCCAGGTTCGCCACCGCCTTCACCTTCCAGTACTCGATCCGCCCGGGTACCCCGGCGGCCACCATGGTCGATCAGGTGCCCAAGGCCGTGGTGCAGGACCGCTACGAGCGGCTCATCGCCCTGCAGGAGCGCATCTCCTGGGAAGAGAACAGCAAGGTGGTCGGCCGTGAGGTCGAACTGCTGGTCGCCAACGGTGAGGGCCGCAAGGACTCCGACACCCACCGGCTGAGCGGGCGCGCACCCGACAGCCGCCTCGTGCACTTCGATGTGCCCGCCGGCTCCGAGCTGCCCCGCCCCGGCGACATGGTCACCGTCACGGTCACTCAGGCCGCGCCGTTCCACCTCATCGCGGACTCCCTCGACGGCGCGCCGCTCCGCATCCGCCGCACCATCGCCGGCGACGCCTGGGACCGCGAGCAGGCCGAGTCCTGCGGCGTGCCCACCCCGGCCGGCTCCACAGGCGGCGCCGTGTCCCTCGGCCTGCCCACCCTGCGGGTCGGCGGCCCGGCCGGCGCCGGCCTGAACCTCAGCAACCTCAACCAGCACGGCGGCGCCACGACCATCCCGATCTACCCGGTCGACGACGCGGAACGCTGAGCCGCGTGCTCGTCGTCATCGTCGGCCCAACGGGTACCGGCAAGTCCGACCTGTCCCTCGACCTCGCCGAACGGCTGCGGGATGCCGGGCGGCCGGCCGAGATCGTCAACGCTGACGCCATGCAGCTCTACCGGGGCATGGACATCGGCACCGCGAAGCTTCCCGTCACCGAACGGCGCGGGATCCCGCACCACCTGCTCGACGTGCTCGAGGTATCGGACGAGGCCACGGTGGCCCGCTATCAGGTCGAGGCCCGGGCGGCCATCACCGGCATTGTCGAACGCGGGGCCCTGCCCATCCTCGTCGGCGGCTCCGGCCTCTACGTGTCCTCGGTGGTCTACGACTTCCAGTTCCCCGGCACCGACGCCGCGCTGCGTGCCCGCCTGGAGGGGGAACTCACCGCCCAGGGCCCCGGGCTGATGTACGAACGGTTGAAAGCCGTGGACCCCGGCTCGGCCGCCCGCATCGGCGCCAGCAACGGCCGCCGGCTGGTGCGCGCCCTCGAGGTCGTCGAACTCACCGGTGCGCCGCAGGCGGCTGTGCTGCCCGGCGACCCGGCCTACTGGATGCCGGCCGTCACCCTCGGCCTCCGCCTACCCCGCGAGGTGCTCACACCCCGGCTGGACGCCCGGGTCGACCGGATGTGGGCCGCCGGACTCGTCGACGAGGTGCGCGGCCTGCTGCCCGCCGGGCTGGAGACCGGCATCACGGCCAGCCGCGCCATCGGCTATGCCCAGGCCCTCGGCCAGCTGGGCGGTACCCTCAGCCAGGCTGAGGCCGTCGAAGCCACCCAACAGCTGACCCGGCGTTACGCCCGGCGTCAGGTGAGCTGGTTCAAGCGCGACCCGCACACGCACTGGATCGACGCCGACGACGCCGACCGGGTCGACCAGGCCGCCCGCCACCTGCCCGCGCTCTGACGGCCCCGCCCGCCCGAGTCCCTAAACTGATCAGATGAGCATCGATCTCCACTTCACCAAGGGCCACGGCACCGGCAACGACTTCGTGCTCATCGCGGATCCGGACGGCAGCCTCGACCTCACCCCGGAGCAGATCCAGGGCATCTGCGACCGCCGCTTCGGTGTGGGCGCCGACGGCATCATCCGCGCCGTGCGCTCGGCCAACCTCGCGGCCGGGGCCGCGGCGCTGGCCGAGGACGACACGGCCGAGTGGTTCATGGACTACTGGAACGCCGACGGCACCGTGTCGGAGATGTGCGGCAACGGCATCCGCGTCTACACCCGCTTCCTGCTCGAGCAGGGCCTCGCCGAGCTCGCACCCGGTGAGACCCTGCCCATCGGCACCCGCAGCGGCGTGCGCGACCTGCAGCGCAACGCCACCGGCTACCAGGTGGACCTGGGCCGCTGGCGTCTGGAGCCGGGGGAAACCCTCGTGCGGGCCAAGAACCTCGCCGTGGCCCGGCCGGGCCTGGGCATCAACGTGGGCAACCCGCACATCGTCGTGGCTCTCGCCGATGCCGACGAGCTCGAGAGCGCCGACCTCACCTTCATTCCCCAGCTCGACCCGGAGCCCGCCGACGGCGCCAATGTGGAGTTCGTCCTGCCGCACGACCCGCTCGTGGTCGACGGTGTGGGTCGTATCCGGATGCGCGTGCACGAACGCGGGAGCGGTGAAACCCTGTCCTGCGGAACCGGCGCCGTCGCGGCCGCTCTGGCCACCCGGCATTGGGCCGGCGCCGGCGCTCCCAACCAGTGGCGCGTCGAGGTGCCCGGCGGTGTGCTGGGTGTGCGCATGTTCCCCACCGAGGACGGCGAGCACGTGTCGCTCTCCGGCCCCGCCGAGCTGGTCTTCGACGGCACCCTGCACCTCGGCTGACCCGCGCGTCTCCTCCCGCGAACTGTGAGTCAAGCCCCAAAAACGCGCGGCAAAGTCAAGCGGTGGGAGCAACGCGGGGGTTTTGGGGTGCTTAGGTCACAGCTCGCGGAAGTAGATCGCCGGGAGGGACCGCTGGGTCAGGGGAGGCGGTGGGTGCGCAGGATGCGGAAGCCCTTGTCCATCGCGTAGCGGGAGACCTCGAGGGTGTCGGGGAACTCGTCGGCGAGCCAGCGCTGCAGGGAGTCAGAGCCGAGGTTGCGCTGCACGACGAGCCAGGCATCCGTGCCCGGGGTCAGCCGGGGCAGCCAGTGGCTGAGCATGGCGTGCAGTTCGGCCTTGCCCACCCGGATGGGCGGATTCGACCAGATGCCGGCGAACGACACCGAGTCGGGAACATCCGCGGGCAGCACGGCGTTGATATTGGTGAGCCCCAATTTGGTGGCGTTCACCCGCACCAGTTCGAGGGCTCGCTCATTGACGTCCACGGCCCAGACCGTGGCCGACGGATCGGCGAGGGCCAGGTGCAGGCTGATCGGACCCCAGCCGCAGCCGAGGTCCAGGATGTCGCCGCCACCGGAGGGTTCGGGAGCCTCACGCATCAGCACCTTGGTGCCGGTGTCGATGTGTTCGGGGGAGAAGATCGCGTTCGCGGTCGTGACCTCGCGGATCGCACCGGCGATCTTCACGGTGATTTGCCGCAATTTCAGGTCGCTGCCCGGAGCCGACGAGAAATAGTGTTCGGAAGCCATACAACGAACTTATCGAAAGAAGAGGAACTAGAGTTAAAGCAATGACTGAATCAACCGCTCCACACGACGATGACGATGTAGTTGCGCGCGTGCTGGCCAGCGCCGAGAGCCGTTCGTCCGGCTACTCCCTCTTCGCCAGCGGATCGGCGCAGGCCCTGCAGGCCCGCCCGGCCGACGGCGGCTTCGACGGCGGCGACCACGACGGCGAACAGACCGAGCGTGAAGACCGCAACGCCCTGCGCCGCGTGGGCGGGCTCTCCACCGAACTCCAAGACGTCACCGAGGTCGAATATCGCCAGCTGCGCCTCGAGAACGTGGTGCTGATCGGCGTCTACTCCGCCCGCAGCCTGCTCGACGCCGAGAACTCCATGCGCGAACTCGCCGCCCTGGCCGAAACCGCCGGCGCCACCGTGCTCGACGGCCTGTTGCAGCGCCGCGCCACCCCCGACCCCAGCACCTACCTCGGCAAGGGCAAGGCCCTCGAACTGGCCTCCATCGTGGCCGCGCTCGGCGCCGACACCGTGATCGCCGACTCAGAACTGGCACCCAGCCAGCGGCGTGCCCTCGAAGACGTGGTCAAGGTGAAGGTCATCGACCGCACCGCCGTGATCCTCGACATCTTCAGCCAGCACGCCAAGAGCCGGGAGGGCAAGGCGCAGGTCGAACTGGCCCAGCTCGCCTACCTGCTCCCACGCCTCCGAGGTTGGGGCGACTCGATGTCCCGCCAGGCCGGTGGCCAGGTCGGTGGCACCGGAGCGGGCATGGGCTCGCGCGGACCCGGTGAGACGAAGATCGAACTGGACCGTCGCCGCATCCACACGAGGATGTCCCGGCTGCGCAAGCAGATGATCGAGATGAAACCAGCTCGCGAGGCCAAGCGCGCCAACCGCAAGCGCAACGCGGTGCCCTCCGTGGCCATCGTCGGGTACACCAACGCCGGCAAGTCCAGCCTGCTCAACCGCATCACCAAGGCCGGGGTGCTCGTCGAGAACTCCCTGTTCGCCACCCTGGACGCCACCGTGCGCAAGTCCAGCACCGCGGACGGACGGCTGTACACCTTCACCGACACCGTCGGTTTCGTGCGCAACCTGCCGCACCAGTTGGTGGAGGCGTTCCGCTCCACCCTCGAGGAGGTCGCGGACTCCGACGTCATCATCCACGTCGTCGACGCGTCACACCCCGACCCGGCCAGCCAGCTGGCCACCGTGCGGGAAGTCATCGGCGAGGTAGGCGCCAGCGCCATCCCCGAGCTGGTCGTGTTCAACAAGAGCGACCTGGTCAGCGACGACGACCGCCTCGTGCTGCGCGGACTCTCGCCGCAGGCGATCTTCGTCTCGGCGCGCTCCGGCGAGGGAATCGACGCCGTGCTCACCGCCGTCGAGACCATGCTTCCTCGCCCGGAAATCCGTCTCGACCTGCTCATTCCGTATGACCGTGGTGACCTCATCCCGATCCTGCACGGACAGGGAAAAGTCCTCGCGCTGGACTACGCCGAAACCGGCACCCTCGTGACGGCGCTCGTGTCGCCCGGTATCGAGGCCCAATTCACGCCGTTCGTGGTGGCACCAGCCGTCACCGCCTAGTACCCGTTCCGCCCGCCAGGCGGCACCCGCATCTCCCCGGAGACGCGAGTGCCGCCTGGCGGCGTTTAATGGCCCCATTATGGCCGCGAACGTAACATTCGGCTATGCGGATGCGCGCCGCTCAGGCCCGTTGTTAGAGTCATCTCATTCGTTGCCGGGAGCACCATCCGCCCGGCATGGAGCGACAGCCGAGCCCGGCACCCGCCCGCGATCGACCGCCTGGTTTTTCACGCCGGCGGTCCGCGGCCGCCCGGCCCTTCGAGTTGTACCGACCATGCCGAATGAGGAACCATGAGCGCAGCCGTTGCGTCCACATCTGCAGACCCTGCCTGTCCGCCGAGCACCCCGTTCTCGTTCGAGTTGTACCCGCCCAAGACGGATGCCGCCGCGACGGCCCTGCACGCCACCATCGACTCCCTGGCCGCGGCCGGCCCCGAATTCATCTCGGTGACCTACGGGGCCAGCGGTTCCTCCCGCACCTCGTCCCTCGACGTGCTGCGCTACATCCGCACGGCCACCCGGGTGGACCCGATGGCGCACCTGACCTGCGTGGGGTCCTCACATGCCCAGGCCAGCAGCCTGATCCGCGAGTTCCTCGACGCCGGCGTGCGCAGCTTCCTCGCCCTGCGCGGGGACCCGCCGGCGGGATCGACCGAGGATGACGCGTTCCTCGGCGACCTGCACAGCGCCGGCGAGCTCGTTCAGCTCATCCACCGGGTGCAGGCCGAACGGGTGCCCTACCAGGAGACCCCGATCCCCGGCCTGCCGCAGGCCCGCGCGGTCAAGACCGAACGCGAGCACGTGCGCATCGCCGTCGCCGCCTTCCCGAACGGGCACCCGCGCTCGCGCTCCACGGCCCAGGACATCGACACCCTGCTGGCCAAGCAGGCCGCAGGCGCGAACCTGGCCATCACCCAGCTGTTCTTCCACGCCGACCACTACCTGAGCTTCATCCAGCGGGCCAGGGAGGCCGGCGTCGAATTCCCGATCCTGCCCGGCATCATGCCGGTGACCAGCCCGGGCCGGCTCCGGCGCATCCTCGAGCTCTCCGGCGAGGAGCTGCCCGCCGAGCTGTCCATCCAGCTCGAAGTGGAACCCACCGTCGAAGGCCAGCGGGAGATCGGCATCAGCCATGCCGCCGCGCTGGCCGAGAAGCTCATCGCGGGCGGCGCCCCCGGCCTGCACCTCTATGCCTTCAACCAGCACGAGACCGTGCTCGCCGTTCTCGACCGGGCGGGGGCGCTCGCGCCGGCCGCACCGGTTGCCGCATCCCAGTGCCCGCCCTCGACCTTTGCCTCCACCAGCCCCGCTGCCAGCGCCACTGCCGGTACTCACTCCACGAAGGACTACTGATGACCACCACCGTTTCCGCATTCCCCACCGGAACGATCCTCGGCTACCCGAGAATCGGGCGCCGCCGCGAACTCAAGAAGGCTGTCGAATCGTTCTGGGCCGGCCGGATCGACGCCGATGAGCTCGAGGCCACCGCCGCGGCGCTCCGGAACACCACCAGGGAACGGCTCGTCGGGCTGGGCCTGGGGCGCACCGACTCGTCGATCCCGGAGAGTTTCTCCTTCTACGATCAGGTGCTGGATGCGGCGGTCACCGTCGGCGCCATCCCCGCCCGGTTCGCCGACCTCGTCGACGCCGACGGTCACCTCGACCTGGCCGGATACTTCACCCTGGCGCGCGGCGCGGGAGAGAACCTGCCGTTGGAGATGACCAAGTGGTTCGACTCCAACTACCACTACCTGGTGCCGGAGATCGGCCAGGAGACCACCTTCTCGCTCGCCAGCGAGCGCATCGTGCGCGAATTCGAGGAGGCAGTGGCCGCCGGATTCCTCACCCGCCCGGTCATCGTCGGCCCGGTCACGTTCCTGCTCCTCGCCAAGCCGTCGAGCGACACCCCGGCCGGGTTCCACCCGCTCGACCGCCTGGACGACCTGCTGCCCGTGTACGCGACGCTGATCGAACGCCTTGCCGCTGCGGGCGCCGAGTGGGTGCAGCTGGACGAGCCCGGACTGGTCAGTGAGAGCATCGACATCCCGCGGGACACCGCCCTGGCGGCCCTCGAGCGGGCCTACGCTGTGCTCGGCGCCGTCCCGAACAGGCCCGCGCTGTTCGTGGCAGCACCCTACGGCAGCCTGGATGACGCGCTGCCCGTGCTGGCCGCATCCGCGGTCGAGGCGATCGGACTCGATCTCGTGCGCGGCACGGTGCCCACCAGCCCGGCCGGGCTGGGCGACACCGTCCTGGTCGCCGGCGTGATCGACGGCCACAACATCTGGCGCGGCGACCTCGCGGCGGCCTTCGAGACCGTCGGCCGGCTCAGCGCGCTGAGCGACAAGATCGCCGTGTCCAGCTCGACCTCCCTGCTGCACCTGCCGCACGACGTGACCGACGAGAGCACGCTCGGCGCGGACCTTGCCGGATGGCTCGCCTTCGCCGACCAGAAGATCGGCCAGATCGCCACCCTGGCCCGTGGCCTCACCGAGGGCCAAGCGGCCATCCAGGCCGACCTCGACGCCGCCACGGCCTCTCTCGCCGCCCGCCGGGTGTCACCGGGGGTACGCGACGGCGCTGTGCGCGCCCGGCTCGATTCGCTCACTCCGGCCGACTTCAGTCGCGGCGACTACGAGACCCGTCTGGCCGCGCAGGAGGCTGTGCTCGCTCTGCCGCCGCTGCCGACCACGACGATCGGGTCGTTCCCGCAGACCGGCGAGATCCGCCGCGCCCGCGCCCGCCTGGTCTCCGGCGAGCTCGCCCCCGCCGACTACCAGGAACTCATGCGCGCCGAGATCGGCCGGGTCGTGCAGCTCCAGGAGGACCTCGGCTTGGACGTGCTTGTGCACGGCGAACCCGAACGGAACGACATGGTGCAGTACTTCGCCGAGAACCTCGACGGCTTCGCCGTCACCGAAAACGGCTGGGTGCAGTCCTACGGCAGCCGGTGCACGCGCCCGTCGATCCTCTGGGGGGACGTGTCCCGCCCGGCGCCGATCACGGTGGAGTGGTCCAGCTACACCCAGAGCCTCACCGAGAAGCCCGTGAAGGGCATGCTCACCGGACCGGTCACCATCCTGGCCTGGTCGTTCGTGCGTGACGACCAGCCGCTGGGGGAGACCGCCCGCCAGGTGGCGCTGGCGTTGCGCGACGAGATCGGCGACCTGGAGGCCGCGGGCATCCAGGTGGTGCAGGTCGACGAGCCCGCCCTGCGGGAACTGCTGCCGCTGAAGAAGAAGGACCACGCCGACTACCTGGACTGGTCGGTGGGCTCGTTCCGGCTGGCCACGGCCGGGGTGGCCGACGCGACGCAGATCCACACCCACCTCTGCTACTCAGAATTCGGCGTCGTCATCGACGCCATCCGCAACCTGGATGCCGACGTGACCAGCATCGAGGCGGCGCGGTCGAAGATGGAGGTCGTGGCGGACATCCAGACCAGCGGCTTCGACCACGGCATCGGCCCGGGCGTCTACGACATCCACTCGCCGCGGGTGCCCGGCGTGGCCGAGATCACCGAGCTGCTCGAGCGGGCCCTCGAATCGATCCCCGCCCGCCAGGTCTGGGTGAACCCGGACTGCGGGTTGAAGACCCGCGGGTACGCGGAGACCGTCGAGTCGCTCCGCAACATCGTGGACGCCACCCGCGCCGTGCGGGCGACGCTGGTCTGATCCCGGCAGCGCACCCAGCGCACCGAACGCGAACAGGCCCGGCTCCCCGTGGGGGAGCCGGGCCTGTTTCGGGCAGGGAAGCTGCTTAGACCGACCGGAGCACGGCGACGACCTTGCCGAGAACCTCGGCGTAGTCGCCCAGGATGGGCTCGAAGTTGGTGTTGCGGGGCAGCAGCCAGGTGTGGCCGTCGCGCTGGCGGAACACCTTGACGGTGGCCTCACCGTCGAGCATCGCGGCGACGATCTCGCCGTTCTCGGCCGTCTTCTGCTGGCGGATGACCACCCAGTCGCCATCGCAGATCGCGGCGTCGATCATCGACTCACCGACCACCTTGAGCATGAACAGTTCGCCCTTGCCCACCAGCTGGCGGGGGAGCGGGAAGATCTCGTCGATCTGCTGGTCGGCCATGATCGGGATACCGGCGGCGATGCGGCCGACGAGCGGCACCATCGCCGCGTCACCCACCTGGATGCCGGCCTGATAGTCATCGGGTGCGCCGGGCACGACGTCGTCGCCTGACTGCGGCACCTCGATGAGCACCTCGAGCGCGCGCGGCCGGTTGGGGTCGCGGCGCAGGTACCCGCTCAGCTGCAGCTGGTGGAGCTGGTGCGTCACGCTCGACAGAGAAGAGAGGCCCACGGCGTCGCCGATCTCCCGCATGCTCGGCGGATACCCGCGGTCGCGCACCGAGCGCTGGATGACGTCCATGACGGCACGCTGTTTGTCACTCAGGGTCTTACGGCGCCGCGTGGTGCCTTTGTCCCGAGGTGTGCTCTGCTGGGCCACGTTGTCGCTCCTCTGCTTGGTCTGGCGGTGAGTAGGTCTGGCTGGTGAGCCCGGCCGGCCGGTGTTCATGGCTGGCCGGTGGGTCTCTCCGGCTGGTGATTCCGGCCGGCGATCTGCTGCTGATGAGGCCTGCTGGAGCCAATGTCGGAGGTCTCTGTTTGAGTACAGCTACCCAATCGAAACTGTAGCCAAACAGCGACGGTTTCTAGACATGCATTCGAGTGTGTTGCCGAATCCGTCTATATATTATCCGCAAACAGGGTTGATTGTTCGAACATTCGAAGTTATATTCGGAACATAGATTCGCATCCGGCCCTCCCGGCCGAGGGCCGGATGCGTTACCAGGAGGTCTGACATGAGCGCAGCATACGCACTAAAGCCCGGTTCGGGTACCGGAGGTTCGAACACTTCTCGCCCGAACGCCCCACGGCTGAGCATCGTCGGCGACAGCCGCGAGAACGCCACCCAGGTCGCATCCGCCCCGCGCACCCACCTGCGGCTCACCCGCCGTGGCCGGATCGTCTTCACGACCCTCGCGGCACTGCCGCTGGTGCTCGGTTCCATCGTCGTCGCCGTGAACGGCGGCGTCGCTGCCGCAGAGGGCACGACCGGAGTCGGAGCGGCGGCGTTCGACTACGTCACCATCGAATCCGGACAGTCGCTCTGGCAGCTGGCCGAGTCCATCGCCCCCACCCAGGACCCGCGCGACGTCATAGCCGACATCGTCAACCTCAACCAGCTCGCGTCCGACGCCGTGCAGCCCGGCCAGCGCCTGGCCCTCCCCGCCGGCTACTGAGCCGACACCTCCCGGCAGCCGCCGGGAGAGGTCCCCAGCGCACGCAACTAAGCTTGTTCGGGTGACCAGCCTCGACGACCTGCCCCTGCGCGCCAACCTCCGCGGACAAATCCCTTACGGTGCACCGCAGCTGCACGTGCCGGTGGCGCTGAACGTGAACGAGAACACCCACCCGATTCCGCCGAAGGTCGCCGCGGACATCGCCGAGGCCCTCGCCGCCGCGATCCTGACCGTGAATCGCTACCCCGACCGGGAGTTCACCCAGCTGCGCGACGATCTCGCCGGCTACCTCGGCCACGGCCTCACCCGCGACAACATCTGGGCCGCCAATGGCTCCAACGAGGTGCTGCAGCAGGTGCTGCAGGCCTTCGGCGGACCGGGCCGTTCCCTGCTCGGCTTCGCGCCGACCTATTCGATGTACTCGATCCTCGCCTCCGGCACCGATACCCGCTGGATCGCCGGCGGGCGGGACGCCGACTACGAGCTGTCGCCGGAGACCGCCGCTCGCTGGGTGCGCGAGACCTCGCCCGACATCGTGTTCCTCTGCTCTCCGAACAACCCCACCGGCACGCCCCTGTCGCTGGCTACGATCGAGGCGGTCTACGACGCCACCGACGGCATCGTGGTGGTCGACGAGGCCTACGCCGAATTCGCCCCCGCCGGCACGGAGAGTGCGCTCAGCCTCTTGCGCGGGCGTGAACGCCTGCTGGTCTCCCGCACCATGAGCAAGGCCTTCGCCTTCGCGGGGGTGCGCCTGGGCTACCTCGCCGCCGACCCGGCCGTCACGGATGCGCTCCGCCTGGTGCGCCTGCCGTACCACCTGTCCGCGCTCACCCAGGCGGCGGCCGTGGCCGCGCTCGCCCACACCGGTGAGATGCTCGCGATGGTCGATGACATCCGGGTGCAGCGGGACCGCCTGGTGACCGAACTGCGCGCCCTCGGTTTCAGCCCGCTGCGCAGCGGCAGCAACTTCGTGCTCTTCGGCGGGGTCACCGACCCGCACGCCACCTTCGAAGCTCTGCTCGCCGAGGGAATCCTCATCCGCGACGTCGGCATCCCCGGTCACCTGCGCGTATCGGCCGGCACCGAAGCCGAGACCAGCGCCTTCCTGACGGCCATCGCGCGGCTGCGCCCGGCAGCCGAATAAACTAGGCGCATGACCAACGTCACGCCCTCGCCTCGCCGTGCCCACCTCCAGCGCGAAACGAGCGAATCGAGCATCGACCTGTCGATCGATCTGGACGGCACCGGGGTGAGCGACATCCACACCAGCGTGCCGTTCTACGACCACCTGCTCACGGCCTTCGCGAAGCACTCGCTGACCGACCTCACCGTGCATGCCAAGGGCGACATCGAGATCGATGTGCACCACACCGTCGAGGACATCGGCATCGTGCTCGGCCAGGCCATCAAGCAGGCCCTCGGCGACAAGTCCGGCATCTCCCGGTACGGCGACGCCCTCGTGCCGCTGGACGAAGCGCTCGTGCAGGCCGTCGTCGACATCTCCGGCCGCCCCTACCTCGTGCACACGGGCGAGCCGGCCGGGTTCGAATTCCACCTCATCGGTGGCCACTTCACCGGATCGATGGTGCGGCACGTGTTCGAGGCCATCGCCTTCAACGCCGCGCTCACCGTGCACGTCACCGTGGTCGGCGGCCGCGACCCGCACCACATCGCCGAGGCGGAGTTCAAGGCCTTCGCCCGCGCCTTCCGCCAGGCCAAGGCGTACGACGCGCTGGTCTCCGGCATCCCGTCCACCAAGGGCGCCCTATGACAAGCGTCGTCGTGCTCGACTACGGCACCGGCAATGTGCACTCGGCCGTCAAGGCGCTCGAGCTGGCCGGCGCCGACGTCACCCTGACCGGTGACCGCAAGCTCGCGCTCGAGGCCGACGGCCTGCTGGTGCCCGGGGTCGGGGCGTTCAGCGCGGTCATGACGGCGCTCAACGATGCGCACGGCGGCGACATCATCGACAAACGGCTCTCCGGCGGCCGCCCGGTGATGGGCATCTGCGTGGGCATGCAGGTCATGTTCGAACACGGCGTCGAACGGGGCGTCGAGTCGGAGGGCCTCGGCGAATGGCCGGGAACCGTCACGGCGCTGCCGGCGCCGGTGCTGCCGCACATGGGCTGGAACACCGTCACGCCCGACCCCGACTCGGTGCTCTTCCGCGGCCTGGAGGAGGAGCGCTTCTACTTCGTGCACTCCTACGCCGCACAGGAGTGGACGCTCGACGTGATGCCGCCCTTCCCCGTTCCCCGGCTCACCTGGGCCAACCACGGCGCACCCTTCCTGGCCGCGGTCGAGAACGGGCCGCTGACGGCCACCCAGTTCCACCCCGAGAAGAGCGGCGACGCCGGCATCCGCCTGCTGTCGAACTGGCTCGGCACGCTGCGCGACTAGTCTTCCCACCCGCCGGCCGCCGACCATGCGGCCGCACAATCATGAAAAGGCACCACCATGAGCGAGTTCAACAAAACCCCGAAGCTGGTCCTCCTGCCGGCCGTCGACGTCGCCGACGGCAAGGCCGTGCGGCTCACCCAGGGTGAGGCCGGCACCGAGACCAACTACGGCGACCCGATGGATGCCGCGCTCGACTGGGCCAACCAGGGCGCCGAGTGGATCCACCTCGTCGACCTCGACGCCGCGTTCGGGCGGGGCAACAACACGAGCGTGCTCAAGAAGGTCATCAAGCAGCTCCGCGGTGTGAATGTGGAACTCTCCGGCGGCATCCGCGACGACGAGTCGCTCGAGGCGGCCCTGAACACCGGCGTCAAGCGCATCAACCTCGGCACCGCCGCCCTGGAGAACCCGGAGTGGGCCGCCAGCGTGATCGCGCAGTACGGCGACGCCATCGCCGTCGGCCTCGACGTGCGCGGCACGACTCTCGCCGCCCGCGGCTGGACGAAGGACGGCGGCGACCTGTGGCAGGTGCTCGAGCGGCTCGAAGAAGCCGGCTGCACCCGCTATGTGGTCACCGATGTCACCAAGGACGGCACCCTCAAGGGACCGAACATCGAACTGTTGCGTGAGGTCATGGAGCGCACCCACCGCCCCGTGATCGCATCGGGCGGCATCGCCAGCCTCGACGACATTGCGGCGCTCCGCGAACTCGTTCCGCTCGGCCTGGAGGGCGCGATCGTGGGCAAGGCGCTCTACGCCGGCGCCTTCACCCTCGCCGAGGCGCTGGATGTCTCCGGCGCATAACCTCGGCTCCACCGGCCGGCCGGACGGCGGGGCGGACTCCGCCGGTCAGCCCTGGGCCGGCCGGTCGCTCGACCACGCCGACTTCGGCGACGACGACGGTCTCGCGCCGGCCGTGCTGCTCGATGCGCTCGCCCGGTTCCGGGCCAGGGAACTGGGGGAGGAGGGCGTGATCGACGCCCTCAGATCGGCGCGCCTGCTCATCCCGCTGGTCACCGCGCTCGGCGCCGACGACGGGCAGGCCGACGCTGTCGGGGAGCACGGGCTGCGGGTCGACAAGACCCAGGAGCTCTCCATCATCACGGTGGCCGGACCGGACGGCCGTGCCGTGCTGCCGGTGTTCTCCTCGGCCGCCGCGATGCGCCGCTGGAACGCCGAGGCCAGGCCGGTTCCCGCCGATGCCGCCCGGGTGGCCCTCGCCGCCGCGCAGGAGGACACCGACCTTGTGGTGCTCGACCCCACCGCGGAGACCGAGTTCGTCGTGCGCCGGCCCGCGCTGTGGGCGATCGCGCAGTCCCTCCCGTGGACCCCCAGCTACGCCAGCCGCCAGGTTGCCGCCGCGTTCGAGGAATCGATCACGACCGAACTGGCCGCGCTCTCGGTGAGCCTCACCGCCGGGGACCCGCACGCCCGGCTGACCGGGCCGGAGCTGATCGTGCGACTGGAACTCGTCGACGGTCTCAGCCGCGCCGACCTCGACGCCACCCTGGCCCGCCTGGCCGCCCGCTGGGCCGCCGACGACGTGATCGCCACGGGCGTCGACTCCCTGCGCGTGCAGTTGGTCGCCTCCGCCTGACCCGCCCGCCGCGCCCCGCATCCGTCCCGCCGGCCAGGTAACTGTTGCCGAAGCGGACAATTGCACCCGGCGTACCGGGCGCAGAAGTCCGCACGGGGAACAGTTGAGGCGGCCTCGGCCGGTTTCGGGGGCGGCTTCCGGGGCGATGTCAGGGGTATCGGGGAGGATAGGGGGATGACGGAGATCCTCCAGCGCCTCTCACCGGCCACCCGCACGTGGTTCTCCGGCGCGTTCGACGCTCCCACCGAGGCGCAGCTCGGCGCTTGGGATGCCATCTCCCGCGGTTCGCACACCCTCGTCGTGGCCCCCACCGGGTCGGGCAAGACCCTGGCCGCATTCCTCTGGGCGCTCGACCGGTTGTACTCGGCCTCCACCGGTGAGGCCGCCGTGCCGGACGCCGCAACCGGCGCCGCACCTGCCTCCACTGATACCGGCACCCCGGCAGGTTCGGGGCCGGCCGAATCCGCCGGAGACGCATCCGCGCCGTCGGGGTCCGCTGCACGCTCAGCGTCAGCCACATCCGGGGCATCCGCAGCGCCCACCGGCACCCGGGTGCTCTACATCTCGCCGCTCAAGGCCCTCGGCGTGGACGTGGAACGCAACCTGCGCGCTCCGCTCGTGGGCATCGGCCAGGCCGCCGAACGGCTCGGCCTGGCACCCGTGCGGGTGACCGTGGGCGTGCGAAGCGGCGACACCCCGGCGGCGGACCGGCGCGCGCTCGTGAAATCGCCGCCCGAGATCCTCATCACCACCCCCGAGTCGCTTTTCCTGATGCTCACCTCCGCCGCCCGCGAGTCGCTGCGCGGCGTCGACACCGTGATCATCGACGAGATCCACGCCGTCGCGGCGAGCAAACGCGGCGCGCACCTCGCCGTCTCCCTCGAACGCCTCGACGCCCTGCTGGCCAAGCCCGCCCAGCGCATCGGCCTGTCCGCCACCGTGCGGCCGGCCTCGGAGGTGGCCCGGTTCCTGGGCGGCCTCGCGCCAGTGGAGATCGTGGCGCCGAAGAACGAGAAACGGTTCGACCTTCGGGTGGTCGTGCCCGTCGACGACATGACCCAGCTCGGCGCGGTGCCCGCTCAGGAGGGCGCCACCTCCGCCGCGGCCCCGCAGACCGGGTCGATCTGGCCGCACGTCGAGGAGGCGATCGTGGACGCCGTGCTCGCGCACTCGTCCTCGATCGTGTTCGCCAACTCCCGGCGCCTGGCCGAACGGCTCACCGCCCGGTTCAACGAGATCTACAGCGAACGGCTCGCCGCGGCCGACGAGGCCGAACTGGTGCTCGCCGGGGCCACGGATGCCGACGGCGCGGCCGGCGCCGGCGCCCGCGGCGTACTCGCACCACCGGCCCGGCCGCCCGCCGAGCTGATGGGCGGCAGCGGTCAGAGCGAGGGCGCCGAGCCGCTGCTCGCCCGCGCACACCACGGGTCGGTCAGCAAGGAACAGCGGGCCATGATCGAGGACGACCTCAAGTCCGGGCGGCTCCGCTGCGTGGTGGCCACCTCGAGCCTCGAACTCGGCATCGACATGGGCGAGGTCGATCTCGTGGTGCAGGTGGAGTCGCCGCCGTCGGTGGCCAGCGGCCTGCAGCGCGTCGGCCGGGCCGGCCACCAGGTCGGCGAGGTGTCCCGCGGCATCATCTTTCCCAAGCACCGGGCCGACCTCATCCACGCCACCGTCGCGGCCGAGCGGATGGTGTCGGGCATGATCGAGTCGCTGCAGGTGCCAGCGAACCCGCTCGACATCCTCGCCCAGCAGACCATCGCCGCGGTCGCCCTCGAACCGATCGACGCCGAGGAATGGTTCGACGCCGTGCGGCGCAGTGCCCCGTTCGCGACCCTGCCGCGTTCGGCCTACGAGGCCACCCTCGATCTGCTCGCCGGCCGGTACCCGTCCGACCAGTTCGCCGAACTGCGGCCTCGCATCATCTGGGACCGCGACTCGGGCCTCCTCACCGGTCGGCCCGGCGCCCAGCGCCTGGCCGTCACGAGCGGCGGCACCATCCCCGACCGCGGCCTGTTCGGGGTGTTCATGGTCGGCGGTGACTCGGCCACCGGCCGCCGGGTGGGCGAGCTCGACGAGGAGATGGTCTACGAGTCCCGCGTCGGTGACGTGTTCGCGCTCGGAGCGACGAGCTGGCGCATCCAGGAGATCACCCACGATCGGGTGCTCGTGCTGCCCGCGTTCGGCGAACCCGGCCGGCTGCCGTTCTGGAAGGGCGACGGCCTGGGCCGGCCCGCCGAACTCGGCGCCGCCATCGGCGCGTTCCTCCGCGAGGTGTCCGCGCTCACGCCGGCGAAGGCCAGGGCGCGCTGCCTGGCCGTGGGCCTGGACGAGCGGGCCATCACCAACCTGCTGGCCTTCCTCGACGAACAGCGTGCCGCCACCCGCTACCTGCCCACCGACCAGACCCTCGTGGTCGAGCGGTTCCGCGACGAACTCGGTGACTGGCGGGTCATCCTGCACTCGCCGTTCGGCCTCACCGTGCACGCGCCGTGGGCCCTTGCCGTGGGAGCCCGGGTGCGCGAACGTTTCGGCATCGACGGCGCCTGCGTCGCCAGCGACGACGGCATCGTCGTGCGCATTCCCGACACCGAGTCCGAACCGCCCGGCGCCGACCTCTTCGTTTTCGACCCCGACGAACTCGAGCAGCTGGTGACCGACGAGGTCGGCGGCTCCGCCCTGTTCGCCTCCAGGTTCCGCGAGTGCGCCGCCCGGGCGCTGCTCTTGCCCCGGTACCGGCCGGGCAGCCGCTCTCCGCTCTGGCAGCAACGCCAGAAGGCGTCGCAGCTGCTCGACGTGGCCCGCGAATACCCGTCGTTCCCGATCATCCTCGAGACCATCCGCGAGTGCCTGCAGGATGTCTACGACCTGCCAGCGCTCGTGGCGCTGACCAGGCAGGTGGCCAGCCGCGCCATCCGGCTGGTGGAGACCAGCACCGACTCGGCCAGCCCGTTCGCCAACGCGCTGCTGTTCGGCTACGTCGCCGCGTTCATGTACGAGGGTGATTCGCCGCTGGCCGAACGCCGCGCCACCGCGCTGTCGATCGACTCCGGCCTGCTGGCCGAACTGCTCGGCCGGGTGGAGCTGCGCGAGCTGCTCGACCCCGTCGTGATGGAACGCACCGACGCCGAACTGCAGCGTCTCGCCCCCGACCGCCGCGCCCGAGGGCTTGAGGGCGTCGCCGACCTGCTCCGCGGCCTCGGCCCGCTGACCGTCGCCGAGGTCGCCGCCCGGCTGCAGGCGGCCGGTGTGCCCGAGGCCGTTGCACCGGATGCGGGGGAGCCGGAGCCCGACACCACAGTCGGCCCCGACGCTCCAGGCGACGCCGACGCGACCGACGGCCCCGACGCATCCGCACCGGCCGAGCCGCCCGCTGCCACCGAGGCAGAGGCCCGTGGCCACCTCGATGCGCTCACCGCCGCCCGCCGCGCCCTCAAGGTCGGTATCGCCGGCGAGGAACGCTGGGCGGTGATCGAGGACGCCGGCCGGCTGCGCGACGCCCTCGGCGTTCCGCTGGCCCCGGGCATCCCCGAGGCGTTCACCGAGAGCGTGAAGGACCCGCTCGGCGACCTCGTCAGCCGCTACGCCCGCACCCACGGCCCGTTCACCACGGCCGACGTGGCCACCCGATTCGGGTTCGGCAGCGCCATCGCCCTGGGCGCCCTGCGCCGGCTGGCTGATGCCCGGCGCATCGTCGAGGGGGAATTCCGTCCGCACGGCAGCGGCAGCGAGTGGTGCGACGCCGAGGTGTTGCGGCGGCTGCGCCGGCGCTCGCTCGCGGCGCTGCGGCACGAGATCGAGCCCGTCGACCAGGCCACCCTCGGCCGGTTCCTTCCGGCCTGGCAGCACGTCGGCGGCAAGCTGCGCGGGGTCGACGGCGTGGTCTCCGTGATCGAACAGCTCGAGGGCGCCCGCATCCCGGCCTCCGCCTGGGAGACCCTGATCCTGCCCGCCCGGGTGAGCGACTATCACCCGGGCATGCTCGACGAGCTCACGAACGCCGGCGAGGTGCTCTGGGCCGGCGCCGGCACGCTGGCCGGCAACGACGGCTGGGTGAGCCTGCACCTGACCGACACTGCGCCGCTCACCCTGCCCGTTCCCACCGACCTGGAGACCACCCCGCTGCAGCGGGAGATCCTCGCCACCCTGGGCGGCGGCGGCGGCTACTTCTTCCGGCAGCTGGCCGACTCGGTCGGCAGCCAGGACGACGGCGAGCTCGTCGAGGCGCTCTGGGACCTGGTCTGGTCCGGCCTGGTGAGCAATGACACCTTCGCGCCGGTGCGCTCGCTGGTCTCCGGCGGCAAGTCGGCGCACTCCACCCGCCGCGCCGCGCCGCGCGCCCGCCTGCACCGCGGTCGTGCGCTGCCCCGGGCCACCATGCCCAGCCGGCAGGGGCCGCCCACGGTCTCCGGCCGCTGGTCGATCGTGCCCGTCGCCGACACCTCCGCCACCCGTCGTGCGCACGCCCTGGGCGAGACCATGCTCGAACGCTACGGCGTCGTCACCCGCGGCGCCGTGATGGGCGAGAACGTGCTGGGCGGCTTCGCGCTGGTGTACAAGACCCTCAGCGGCTTCGAGGAGATGGGCCGGTGCCGCCGGGGCTACTTCGTCGAGGGGCTCGGCGCCTCCCAGTTCGCCACCGCGGGCACCATCGACCGGATGCGCGGCTACGTCGACCAGCGTGAGCGCGCCGAGCGCGGGGACCGTTCGGCGCCCACCGCGGTGACCCTCGCCGCCACCGACCCGGCCAACCCGTATGGCGCCGTGCTGCCGTGGCCCGCGCTGCCCGAGGGCACCGGACACCGGCCGGGCCGCAAGGCCGGCGGTCTGGTCGTACTCGTCGACGGGCACTTGGTGCTCTACGTAGAGCGTGGCGGCAAGTCGATGCTCGTGTTCGATCCCGCCGCCACTGCGCACGCCTCCGACACCACCACCGGTTCCGGCCCGGACACGGGTGCCGACGACGCCGGCGCGGATTTCACCGGTGGATCCCGGACACCGTCGGCTCGCTCGGCTCCGGCACGCTCGGCCCCGGCACGCTCGGCGCCGGCGCCTGGGGCGTCCGGCCACACGGGCGCTCAGCGGGCGGCACCGTCGGAGTCCGTGCTGGCGGCCACACGGTCCCTGGCCGCGACGGTCACCACCGGCCGGGTGCCCAAACTCGCGGTGGAGACCGTCAACGCCGACTTCGTGCTCGGCACCACGGTGGGCGATGCCCTGCGCGCTGCCGGTTTCACCGAGACACCGCGGGGGCTGAGGCTCAGTGCCTGAGGGCGACACCGTGTACCGCAGTGCCCGCAGCCTCGACGAGGCCCTGCACGGTGCCACACTCACACGGTGCGACATCCGGGTGCCGGCGTTCGCCACCGTCGACCTGTCCGGTCAGACGGTGCACGAGGTGATCAGCCGTGGCAAACACCTGGTGGCGCACGTGGGGGAGACCAGCATCCACTCGCACCTGAAGATGGAGGGCACCTGGCACCTCTACCGGCACGGCACGAAATGGCAGCGGCCGGCCTTCCAGGCCCGCATCGTGCTGGAGACCGCGGACTGGGTGGCAGTGGGGTTCGAGCTGGGCACCCTGGAGCTCTTTCCCACCGCGGAGGACGAGCAGCACCTCGGCTACCTGGGCCCCGACCTGCTCGGCCCCGACTGGGACGCGGAGGACGCAGTGCGCCGGCTACGTGCGGCCGGCGACAGTGCGGCGGGGGCCAGCCCGGCAGAGCCCAGCGCGGCGGGGGCCAGCGCGGCAGGGACCAACGCGGGCGGGGCCGGTGCGCCCATCGTCAGCGTGGGGGAGAAGCCTGTGGCCGTGGCCCTGGGCGACCAGCGCAACCTCGCCGGTCTCGGCAACGTCTACGTGAACGAACTCTGTTTCCTGCGCGGGGTGTTGCCGACCCGGCCGATCAGCGAGGTCGCCGACCTGGACGGCCTCGTCGCGCTGGCGCACCGGCTGATCACGGCCAACCGGGACCGCTCGGAGCGCACCACCACCGGCAATCTGCGCCGGGGGATGCGCACGTTCGTCTACGGGCGGGAACGGCAGCCCTGCCGGCGTTGTGGCACGCGCATCCAGAGCGGCGAGCTGGGCCGCAGCGAACTCGAAAAGCGGGTCACCTACTGGTGCCCGCGCTGCCAAACCTGACCGGCCCCGCCCAACTGTTGCCCGTCCGGACTTTTGCGCCCGGCGTAGCGGGCGCAAAAGTCCGATTCGGCAACAGTTGGGTGTCTTGCGGAGCTAGTTGACCGGGCCGGTGAACTTCTCGCCGGGGCCCTGGCCGATCGGGTCGGGGATGGCAGATGCCTCGCGGAACGCCAGCTGCAACGAGCGCAGACCGTCGCGCAGGCTCCGTGCGTGCATGTCCGAGATGTCCGGGGCGGATGCCGTGATCAGGCCGGCCAGGGCGGTGATCAGCTTGCGCGCCTCATCGAGGTCGATCTGGGTCTCGGGGTCGTCGGCGAGCCCCACCTTGACCGCCGAGGCGCTCATCAGGTGCACCGCGGCGGTCGTGATGATCTCCACCGCCGCCACATCCGCGATGTCCCGCGTGGCCTGGCCGGATGAATCCTGGTCGATATTGTCGCTCACTGTTTTCCTCTGCTATGCTTACCCGGGCTCCGAGATGAAAGTCTCGGTACGAAAGTGGATAATCTCCCACCCGCGCTTGACCGCTTCATAAAGGTTACCGGGTTGTTTGCACTCCGCCGTCGCTCGCTGGTTTCCAGCTTGCACGGTAGATAGGGTGCCGTACGTGGTTGATGAGTGACAGAACAAGGAAATGTTCTGGAACTTAGGAATTGCGCGCGCGATTGTCTCCTCTTCGTCTCCGGACGACATCCGTTGTCAGGCTGTAGCCACGATGCTTGAGTAGAGGAGAGACGCATCAGCGATCCCCGTACAAATGACCGTATCCGCGTCCCCGAAGTCCGTCTCGTTGGTCCCAACGGCGAACAGGTTGGGGTCGTGGCGATTGATGTCGCCCTGCGCCTGGCACAGGAGGCTGACCTCGATCTGGTCGAAGTAGCCCCCACGTCCAAGCCGCCGGTCGCGAAGATCATGGATTACGGCAAGTTCAAGTACGAAGCTGCGCAGAAGGCGAAAGAAGCCCGGCGCAACCAGGCGAACACGATCCTCAAAGAGGTTCGCTTCCGCCTCAAGATTGATAAGCACGACTACGAGACCAAGCGCAAGCGCGCCGAAGGCTTCCTGAAGGCCGGCGACAAGGTCAAGGCCATGATTCTGTTCCGTGGCCGTGAACAGTCCCGTCCCGACCAGGGTGTACGTCTGCTTCAGAGATTTGCCGAGGATGTCGCGGAGTTCGGTTCTGTGGAATCGAGCCCGACCATCGACGGTCGAAACATGGTCATGGTGATTGGCCCGCTGAAGAACAAATCAGAGGCCAAGGCAGAGGCCAATGCACATAGAGCTGCTGACAAAGCAGCCAAACAGGAGGAAAAGAATGCCTAAGCAGAAGACCCACTCTGGGACAAAGAAGCGTTTCAAGGTCACTGGCTCCGGCAAGATCATGAAGCAGCAGGCCGGACTTCGCCACAACCTCGAGGTCAAGAGCACGCAGCGCAAGTCCCGCCTGAACCAGGACCAGGTTCTCGCCAAGGCCGACGTCAAGGCCATCAAGAAGCTTCTCGGCCACTAGGCCCCGTACCCCTAAAGGAATTAGAAAATGGCAAGAGTAAAGAGGGCCGTCAACGCCCACAAGAAGCGTCGCGTAATTCTTGAGCGCGCCGAGGGTTACCGCGGTCAGCGTTCACGTCTGTACCGCAAGGCCAAGGAGCAGGTCACTCACTCCCTCGTCTACAGCTACCGTGACCGTCGTGCACGCAAGGGTGACTTCCGTCGCCTGTGGATCCAGCGCATCAACGCAGCGTCCCGCGCGAACGGCCTGACCTACAACCGCCTCATCCAGGGCCTCGCCCTGGCCGGCATCCAGGTCGACCGTCGCATCCTCGCCGACCTCGCCGTCACCGAGCCCGCCACCTTCGCGGCCATCGTTGCCAGCGCCAAGGCAGCACTGCCCGCTGACACCTCCGCACCCAAGGTTGCGAAGTAGTCACACAGCTTTTCCTCAACGGGAGCGATCGCCAACGGCGGTCGCTCCCGTTTTGTATGCCCGGCGGGGCATTCTGTGGCCGGCGGGTGCGGCACCTAAACTGGGAGCATGCTAGATAACCCCCGATCTCCTCGCGTGCGTGCCGTCGCGAAACTTGCGAACCGAGCAGCCCGCTCCGAGACGGGACTGTTCCTGCTCGAAGGCCCGCAGGCCGTCTCCGAAGCCCTCACCTTCCGCCCCGAACTCGTCGTGGAGCTCTACGCCACCCCGACGGCGCTCGAGCGCTACACCGAGATCGGCGATGCCGCCGTCGCCGCCGGCGTGGACGTGGAGTTCGTCACCGAACAGGTGCTCGAGACGATGGCCGACACGGTCACCCCACAGGGCTTCATCGCCGTCTGCCACCAGTTCCCCACCTCGATCAAGAAGATCTTCGCCAACGAGCCCAAGCTCATCGCGATCCTCGAAGAGGTGCGCGACCCGGGAAACGCCGGCACCATCATCCGGGCCGCGGATGCCGCGGGCGCCGACGCCGTCATCTTCACCGGCCGCAGCGTCGACCTGTACAACCCCAAGGTGGTGCGCTCGTCCACCGGGTCGATCTTCCACCTGCCCGTCGCCGTGGGCGTCACCCTGGCCGATGTGCGCGAGCGGGCGAAGTTCGCCGGCATGCAGATCCTCGCCGCCGACATCAAGGGCGACGACCTGCTCGAGGCCCGCAACAGCGGCCTGCTCGCGGGTCCCACCGCCTGGCTGTTCGGCAACGAGGCCCGCGGTCTGACCGAGGAAGACCTGGCGATGGCGGACCGCGCGATTAGCGTTCCCATCTACGGAAACGCCGAATCGATGAACCTCGCGACAGCCGCATCCGTGTGCCTCTACGAGAGCGCTTTCTCGCACCGCGCCTAGCATCTTTGCCGGTCGGGCGTCTATTACGTTTGGGTTACCGACCGGCTTAATGGTGGCTCCAGCCTCAGCCCTAGCCTAAGTTGGGGGGTATGGAGCCAACAGAAACATCACCGGCGACGTCCAACATCACAGTCCGCCGGGGGGAACCCCTGGTCGTCATCACGGACGTTAATAAGCACTACGGGGAACTGCACGTTCTGAAGAACATCAACGCCACGGTCAACCGTGGCGAGGTGGTTGTGGTCATCGGCCCCAGCGGTTCGGGCAAGTCCACCCTGTGCCGGGCCATCAACCGGCTCGAGACCATCGACGACGGCTCGATCACGATCGACGGCAAGGAACTGCCCGCCGAGGGCAAGGCCCTCGCGCAGTTGCGTGCCGATGTCGGCATGGTCTTCCAGGCGTTCAACCTGTTCGCGCACAAGACCGTCCTGGAGAACGTCACCCTCGGGCCGATCAAGGTACGCGGAATGAGCAAGGTCGACGCCGAGACAAAGGCCATGGCCCTGCTCGAGCGCGTCGGTGTGGCCAATCAGGCCAAGAAGATGCCGTCCCAGCTCTCCGGCGGCCAGCAGCAGCGTGTGGCCATCGCTCGCGCCCTCGCCATGGATCCCAAGCTGATCCTGCTCGACGAGCCCACCAGCGCGCTCGACCCCGAAATGATCAACGAGGTGCTCGAGGTCATGGTGGACCTCGCCAACGAGGGCATGACCATGATCGTGGTCACCCACGAGATGGGCTTCGCCCGCCGCGCCGCCGACCGGGTCATCTTCATGGCCGAGGGCGACATCGTGGAGGAAACCACGCCGGAGAAGTTCTTCACGAACCCCCAAAGCACGAGAGCGAAGGATTTCCTCTCCAAAATACTTGCCCACTAACCGGTCGGCGAGACACACAGCACACAGGAGGAAACCATGAGACGCAACAAGGGTCTAATGATCTCAGCCATCGCCCTCGCCGGAGCGTTCGCGCTGAGCGGATGCACCGATTCCGGCGCCGGCGCCCCGTCCGCGGCTCCCGTGGAAGAGGTGACCTTCGATGAGGGCACCACCATGGCCGCCCTGAACGAGGCCGGCACCATCACCATCGGCACCAAGTTCGACCAGCCCCTGTTCGGCCTCAAGGGCCCGGATGACAACCCGGTCGGCTTCGATGTGGAAATCGGCAAGCTCATCGCGGCGAAGCTCGGTATCGAGGCGTCGAACATCAAGTGGACCGAGACCGTCTCCGCGAACCGCGAGCCGTTCATCGAGAACGGTGACGTCGACCTCGTTATCGCGACGTACACCATCAACGACGCCCGCAAGGAAGTTGTCTCGTTCGCCGGCCCGTACTACGAAGCCGGTCAGGACCTGCTCGTGCTCGCGGGCAACCCCGCGAAGATCACCGGCCCTGAGGACCTCGCCGACAAGAAGGTCTGCACCGTCAGCGGCTCCACCTCGGAGAAGAACGTCGCCGCGTACACGTCCAACATCATCGCCACCGACCAGTACTCCAACTGCCTCGGCCCGCTGCGCAGCGGCGAAGTCGACGCTGTCACGACCGACAACGTGATTCTGGCCGGCCTCGCCGACCAGAACGCCGGTGAGTTCGAAGTTGTGGGCAACCCGTTCACCAAGGAGCCCTACGGCATCGGCCTGGCCAAGGACGACACCGAGTTCCGCATGTTCATCAACGACGTGCTGGAAGAGTCCTACGAGGACGGTTCCTGGGCTGCAGCCTGGGAGGCCACCGCGGGATCCGTGCTCGAGACGCCGAAGCCACCGGCGGTTGACCGCTACTAGCAAGACAGCACTATCCGATCGGGGCGGCCGCACCAGCCGCCCCGATCGGCAGTTTCACCCTGAATCATTACGGTCGTGCACTAACCGGGTCTTGTACCCGCAGAAGAGGAGGTGAGTCTTGGACGCAGTCATCGAAAACCTGCCGGTGTTTCTGGAAGGCTTCAAGAACACGCTCGGGTTGCTGTTGATTTCTGGCAGCGGAGCGCTCGTACTGGGCGTCCTGGTGGCGGCCCTGCGCATCTCGCCCGTGGGGTCCTTTCGCGCCTTCGCGACCGGGTACACCGAGCTGGTGCGCAACACCCCCCTCACCCTCGTTCTGTTCTTCTGCGCGAACACCCTGCCCTACCTGCAGTACAACCCGGGCTTCTTCACCTTGGCCGCGATCGGGCTGACCGTCTACACATCGCCGTTCGTCGCTGAAGCTCTGCGTTCGGGGATCAACGGTGTTCCCGTCGGACAGGCCGAAGCGGCTCGCAGCGTCGGTCTCACCTTCGGCCAGTCGCTGAGCTACATCATCATGCCGCAGGCCGTGCGCATGGTGATCCCGCCCCTGATCAACGTCTTCATCGCCCTCACCAAGAACACCTCGGTCGCCGGAGCCTTCTTCGTGTTCGAACTCTTCGGGGCCGGTCGCCGGGTCGTCAACGATCGTGGTGACGCCGTCATCGCGATTCTTCTCGCCGTGGCGTTCTTCTACCTGATCATCACCATCACGCTCGGGCAGATAGCTGCGCGAGTGGAAAAGAAACTGGCGGTGCTGCGATGAGTTCTGTTCTGTACGACGCCCCCGGACCCAAGGCCCGGGCCCGGTCTCGACTGATGTCGATAATCGGCAGCGTCCTCATCTTGGGATTGCTGACCTGGCTCGTTCTCGCCCTCGGTGCGCCCAAGGCCAGCGCCAACGGTGCCGTTCAGCCCGGCATGTGGGACATCACCCGATGGGATGTCTTCACCGACGTCCAGGTCTGGCGTCGCATCGGCTTGGGCGTGCTGGCCACCCTGAAGATGGCTGGAGTCGCCGCAGTCTTCGCGCTGGTTCTCGGCGTCGTGTTCTCGTTCGCCCGCTCGGCCGAGCACAAGCTGCTCCGCGTACCGTCCACCATCATTCTCGAATTCGTTCGGGGCATGCCCGTCCTGCTCATGATGCTCTTCGTCCTCCTGGTGTTCTCCACCGGGTCGTTCTGGGCCGGTGTGGCCGCACTGTCCGTGTACAACGGTGCGATCATCGGAGAGGCGCTGCGTGCCGGCATCAACTCCCTGCCGCGCGGGCAGCGCGAAGCCGGGCTCGCCATCGGCCTGAGCCCGATCTCGACCCGCTTCCGGATCGAGTTTCCCCAGGCCTTCCGGCAGATGCTGCCGATCATCATCGCGCAACTCGTCGTGTTGCTGAAAGACACCTCACTGGCCTTCATCGTCGGTTATGAGGAACTCCTCCGTATCGGCGTCTATAACCTGCCCAACTTCTTCGGTCAGCGTTACCAGTTCTCCTTCTTCCTCGTGGTGCTCGCCATCTACCTGGCGATGAACCTGTCACTGTCCTGGCTCGCGCGAATCATCGCACGGCGATCCGGGCCCAAAGCCGGACAACTGATCGACCCGTTGGCTCCCGAGCCGATTCCGGACACCTCGGTGGCCGGGGGAACGACTGCCGGCGGCAGTGCTACTGCTGGCGGTCCCGCCGGCTCCGCCGCCAGCCGCTGATCCCAGGCAGCACATCGCGCGGCCAGAACTTTTTTTGGGCCCGCAGTTCGGATGCTCGCGATGGCTCCTATGCATGAGCCTCTGGGCGGTTCGCCTGGTTGCATGAGCACCTCACGACGGGGCAGCGCACAGCCCGTTCACCAGCGGGCACGCTGACGACCGTCAGGCCTGTTCAACCCTGCACGACAGGGACGTGAGCGCATCCGGTCGGCCGGCGATCGTCACCGGATCCACTCTCAGGGAGTATTCCCGGCATCGCATACCGGCGTCATTTTCGCGGGCGAGAGAGTCGCCGGCGTTCCGGCTTTAGAGATCGTTTTTGCTGGTAAATGCCATAACTGGGATGTAGTGGATGCGTTGACATTCGCTGTGCTGGGGAGGAGGGTTCCCACCAACTCAAAACATGAAAGTGGGGATTCTGATGCGAAAGTTAATTCTCTGGCCCTCTGCAGTGGCACTGGGGGTCGTGCTCGCTGCAGGTGGTCTCGGGGCGACAGCGGCGCAGGCAGCTGCGTGCACGCCCAGTGCAAGTGCTTCCTCGTCCGGCGGGGTCATCACCGCGCACGGTGCCGCAACCTGCGCGATCGAAGAGGGGAACCGGTACCACGTGACCGTCGTCCTCTACATAGACGGCGAGAACGTTGGTTCCAGCTACACCGAATGCGTTGGCAGCGCACTGAGCACCTGCTCCGGTACGCCAGTCAGCTGGAACAGCTCGGACGATCGCTACTGCGCACGAACATTGGTCGGCGCGAGGACCATGGGCGCGGACGAGTACACCTCGACGTCCACTGGCACGTACTGCCCGTTCTAGGAAAAGGAGACCAACCATGATGAAACGTTCACTGGTAGCTATGGTCGCGATCGCGACCGCGTTCGCGAGCACCTTGATCGGCGCAGCCCCAGCTCAGGCAGCGGCAGCATCCTGCACCGTCAAGGTCAATTACGACATCGATGCGAATGGAAACCTGAATTTCCACCCTGTAGCTGTGTGCGATGGTGCCACACTCACCCTCGCGATATATGCCTTCAGCCCGTCGACAGGGACTGAGAGCGTCCTCTACACGGAAAGTCCAGCAGGATCCTATGCGGGTACCGGGTTGTCGATCCCCTATGCCGGCCCAGGGGAGTACTGCATCACGACCGATGTTGTGTGGACGGCTTTAGCCATCGGGAGTTCTAACGTGACGTCGAAGAATTGCGTGACTCGGTAGAAGATCACGCGCGTGGGCGCAGGTCGCTCGCCACCACGCGCACTGCAGCCACCGACACGAAGCTCAGGCCCGACGGGGGCCTGGCACTAAACTTGGGTCTCGTGTCTGCCCCCACTGAAATAACCGAACCCGTCGTCACCGCGGCCGTCGATGCCGCCCTCGCGGCGATCGAGTCCGCGACTGACTCCGCCGCCCTCAAGGCCGTGCGCTCGGCGCACGTCGGCGAGGCTTCCCCGCTGGCCGCCCTGAACGCCCTCATGCGTAGCGTGCCCGGCGACCAGAAGGCCGCCGCCGGCAAGCTCGTCGGCCAGGCCCGCGCCCGGGTCACCCAGGCGCTGAACGCCCGAGAAGCCCAGATCGTCGAGGCCGAGGCCACCGCCCAGCTCGCCGCCGAGACCGTGGACGTCACCGCCGCCGCCTCCACCTGGCGGGCCGGCGCCCGGCACCCGCTCACTCTGCTGCAGGAACGCGTCTCGGACGTGTTCGTGGGCATGGGCTGGGAGGTCGCCGAAGGCCCAGAGCTCGAGAGCGAATGGTTCAACTTCGACGCGCTCAATTTCGACGAGGACCACCCGGCCCGCGCCATGCAGGACACCTTCTTCATCGACCCTCCCGAGGCGCACCTGGTGCTGCGCACTCACACTTCGCCCGTGCAGATGCGCGCGCTGCTGGGCAATGAACCGCCCGTCTACCGCATCTCTCCAGGCCGCGTCTATCGCACCGACGAGCTCGATGCCACGCATACCCCGGTCTTCCACCAGATCGAGGGCATCGCCGTGGACAAGGGCCTCACCATGGCCCACCTGCGCGGCACGCTCGACCACTTCGTCAAGGCCCTGTTCGGCGAGGAGGCCAAGGTGCGCCTGCGCCCCAACTACTTCCCGTTCACCGAGCCGAGCGCAGAGCTCGACCTCTGGCACCCCACCTTCAAGGACGGTGCCCGCTGGATCGAGTGGGGTGGCTGCGGCATGGTCAACGCCAATGTGCTGCGCTCGGCCGGGATCGACCCCGAGGTCTACTCCGGATTCGCGTTCGGCGTGGGTGTCGAACGAGCACTGATGTTCCGCAACGATGTGAAGGATATGCACGACATGGTCGAAGGCGACGTTCGGTTCAGCCAGCAGTACGGGATGACCGTCTGATGCGCGTTCCTCTGAGCTGGCTCGGCGAATTCGTCGACCTCACCCCCGGCACCACACCCGAAGACGTCCACGCGGCGCTCGTGAGCGTGGGCCTGGAGGAAGAAGAGATCCACCGCTTCGAGTTGACCGGACCCATCGTGGTCGGCCAGGTTCTCGAGTTCGTCGGTGAAGAGCAGACCAACGGCAAGACCATCAACTGGTGCCAGGTGCGCGTGGCAGCGGATGGCGAACTCGCCGCCGACGGCGGCCCAGCCATCCACGGCATTGTCTGCGGTGCGCACAACTTCGTCGTCGGCGACAAGGTCGTCGTGACCCTGCCCGGCGCTGTGCTGCCCGGCCCGTTCCCGATCGCGCCCCGCAAGACCTACGGCCACGTGTCCGACGGTATGATCGCGTCGGCCCGGGAGCTCGGCCTCGGCGACGAGCACGCCGGCATCCTGGTGCTCGGCGACCTCGGTCTCGACCCTGAAATCGGCACGGATGCGATCAGCCTCCTGGGCCTGGACGACTCCGCCGTCGAGATCAACGTCACCCCCGATCGCGGCTACGCGTTCTCCATCCGCGGCGTGGCCCGCGAATACTCGCACGCCACCGGCGCGACCTTCCGCGACCCGGCCCTCGCAGTTACCGCGACAGCCTCCACCGAGGTCTTCCCGGTCTCGATCGACGACGCCGCGCCCATCCGCGGCCGTATCGGCGCGAGCGTCTTCGTCACCCGCGTGGTGCGCGGCGTCGACCCCAGCCGGCCGACTCCGGCCTGGCTGATCGCCCGGCTCAAGCTGGCCGGCATCCGTTCGATCTCGCTGATCGTGGACATCACCAACTACGTGATGATCGAACTCGGCCAGCCGATCCACGGCTACGACCTCGACAAGCTCACCGGCGGACTCCTTGTGCGCCGTGCACAGCCGGGCGAGAAGCTCGTCACCCTCGACGACGTCACCCGCACCCTCAACCCTGAAGACCTGCTGATCACCGACGGGTCCGGCCCCATCGGCCTGGCCGGCGTGATGGGCGGAGCGACCACAGAGATCGGCACCGGAACGACCAACGTGCTGATCGAGGCCGCGAACTTCGACCCGGTGTCGATCGCGCGCACCGCCCGTCGGCACAAGCTGCCCAGCGAGGCCTCGCGTCGTTTCGAACGCGGCGTCGACCCCGAGGTCGCCGCCGTCGCGGCCGCCCGTGTGGTGCAGCTGCTCGTGGAGCTCGCCGGGGGAGTGGCCGACGGACTCGGCTCGCTGCACGACGCGACCCCCGAGCGCGCCGCCATCGACCTGCCCACCGGTTTCGTCTCCGGCCTCATCGGCCTGGAGTACACGCGTGAGGAGGTGCGCACCTCGCTGGCCGAGATCGGCGCCTCGATGACCGAGACCGCGACCGGTCTGGCCGTGACCGCGCCGAGCTGGCGCCCGGACCTGACCGACAAGTGGACCCTCGCCGAGGAAGTCGCCCGCATCGTCGGCTACGACCGCATCCCCTCGGTGCTGCCCGTCGCCCCGCCCGGCCGTGGCCTCACCCGCACCCAGCAGCTCAAGCGCTCGGTCGCGACGGTGCTCGCCGCCACCGGCCACACCGAGGTACTGGCCTACCCGTTCGTCGCCGAGAAGGCCAACAACCTCTTCGGTGACCCGGTAAGCACGACGGTGCCGCAGATCAAGGTGGCCAACCCGCTCGACGGTGAGGCGCCCTTCATGCGCACCTCGATGCTGCCCGGCCTGCTGCAGATCGCCCACCGCAACCTGTCCCGCGGCCTCACCGACCTGGCCATCTTCGAGCTCGGCTCGGTCTTCCGCCCCGTCGCGGGCGTCGGCTACGGCAGCGCCGTGGTGCCGCCGGCCGCCGTGCGCCCCAGCATTGAGGTCGAGGCCCAGCTGAACGCCGGCATCCCGCCGCAGCCGTTCACCGCCGGCATCGTGCTGCTCGGCAACACCGTGCGCCACCAGCCCGGCCAGGCGCCCATCACCGCATCCTGGCAGGACGCCCTCACGGCCGTGAACCAGATCAGCCTGGCCGTCGGCCTGCCGATCCAGGTTCGTCAGGGTACCCACAAGGCCATGCACCCCGGCCGCACCGCCGAGCTCTTCGTGAGCACGGATGCGGGGGAGCTCTCGGTCGGCTACACGGGCGAACTGCTGCCCGCGGTGGCCAAAGACGCCGACCTGCCCGCAGTGGTCGCGGTCGTCGAACTCGACCTGTCCGCCGTGTTCGCCCAGGTGACCGGTGAGCTGCAGGCCACCGTGATCGGCACCAAGCCCGCCGCCACCCAGGACCTTTCGCTCGTCGTCGACGCCCACGTCGCCGCCGGCGCCGTGCTGGACGCCGTGCGCGAGGGCAGCGGAGACCTGTTGGAGAGCATCGACCTGGTCGACGACTACCGCGGTACCGGCATCGAGCCGGGCCAGAAATCACTCACCTTCGCCCTGCGCTTCCGCGCACCCGACCGCACTCTCACCGCGGCCGAGGCCAGCGACGCCAAACTGGCCGGCGTGCAGCTCGCCGCCGCCCGCCACGGAGCGCACCTGCGCGAGTAGCGGCAGCAGCACTCGAACGGCCCCGTTCCGGCCCGTCGTCCCGCCTGGCGGGCCGGCTCGCCGGCTGCGGGGCCGTTCTCGCGATTCTGACGGGCGCGAGCAGCCGGGTAAGTTTGATCCATGGTCTTTTCGGTAGCGGTAGCCGGCGCAAGCGGGTATGCGGGCGGTGAGCTGCTGCGTCTGCTGGCCGCTCACCCCGATTTCGAGGTGCGCACGGTCACCGCGCACAGCAACTCCGGCCAGCGCCTGGTCGACGTGCAACCGCACCTGCGATCCCTCTCCCACCTCGTGCTGGGCGACACCGATGCCACGACCCTGTCCGGTCACGACGTCGTCTTCCTCGCCCTGCCGCACGGAGCCTCCGGCGCCTTGACCGCCGAGCTGCCCGCCGACACCCTCGTGGTGGACTGCGGCGCGGACCACCGGCTGGAGAGCGAGGCCGACTGGGCCGCGTTCTACGGCGGCGACTACTTCGGCGCCTGGGCCTACGGAGTGCCAGAGCTTCCCGTGGACGGCGGCCGCCAGCGCGACCGCCTGGTGGGCGCCCGGCGGATCGCCGCGCCCGGCTGCAACGCCAGCACCGTGGCCCTCGCCCTGGCGCCGGGCATCCTGGCCGGCGTGATCGAGGCCGCCGACATCGTGGCCGTGCTCGCCGTGGGTCCCTCCGGCGCCGGCAAGAGCCTCAAGGTGCCCAACCTGGCCGCCGAGATCCTCGGCTCCGCCAACCCCTACGCCGTCGGCGGCACCCACCGGCACATCCCCGAGATCCAGCAGAGCCTGCGCTGGGCCGGCGCCGTGAACCCCACGGTGTCGTTCACACCGGTGATCGTGCCGATGTCGCGCGGCATCCTGGCCACCTCGACCGCCCGGCTCGTACCGGGAACCAGCGCTGCCGCCGTGCGCGCGGCCTGGGAGTCGGCCTACGCCGACGAGCCATTCGTGCACCTGCTGCCCAGCGGCCAGTTCCCGCGCACCGCAGACGTGCTCGGCGCCAACACCGCCCTGATCGGCCTCGCGATCGACGAGGCCGCCGGCCGGGTGATCACGGTCACCGCCGTCGACAACCTGGTCAAGGGCACCGCCGGCGCCGCCATCCAATCCGCCAACATTGCCCTGGGGCTGCCGGAAACCCGCGGCCTCAGCACGAATGGAGTTGCCCCGTGAGCGTCACAGCCCCCGCCGGATTCGCCGCCGCCGGCGTCACCGCCGGCCTCAAGAAGTCCGGTGGCCTCGACCTGGCCATCGTGTCGAACCTCGGCCCGCTCGCCAACGCCGCCACGGTGTTCACCAGCAACCGCTGCAAGGCCAACCCGATCATCTGGAGCCAGCAGGTCATGCGCGACGGCCGCGTCAGCGCGATCGTGCTCAACTCCGGCGGCGCCAACTGCTACACCGGCACCATCGGGTTCCAGACCACGCACGCCACCGCCGAGGCCGTGGCCGACCAGCTGCAGGTCTCCGCCGGTGACGTGCTCGTCTGCTCCACCGGCCTGATCGGCGAACAGCTCGACCTGGGCAAGCTCACCGCCGGGGTGTTCGACGCCGGTCTCGCGCTCCGCGACCTAGCCGCCTCGTCCTCCGCCGACGCCGGGCTCGCCGCCGCCCAGGCCATCATGACCACCGACACCCGGCCCAAGCAGGCCACCCGCCTCTCCCCGGCCGGCTGGACCATCGGCGGCATGGCCAAGGGTGCGGGCATGCTCGCCCCCGGCCTGGCCACCATGCTCGTCGTTATCACCACCGACGCCATTCTCACCTCGGCGCAGCTGGATGCGGCGCTCCGCGAAGCCACCCGGGTCACCTTCGACCGGCTCGACTCCGACGGCTGCATGTCCACCAACGACACGGTGAGCCTGCTCGCCTCCGGCGCCAGCGGCGTCGACGCCGACCCGGCCGAGTTCGCCGCGGCGCTCACCGAGCTCTGCCGCGACCTCACCCTGCAGTTGCAGGGTGACGCCGAGGGCGCCTCGCACGACGTGGCCATCACGGTGCGCAACTCCGCGTCCGAGACCGAGGCCGTCACGGTGGCCCGCGCCGTCTCCCGCAGCAACCTGTTCAAGGCCGCGATCTACGGCAACGACCCCAACTGGGGCCGGGTGCTCGCCGCGGTGGGCACCATCCCCGAAGCGGATGCGGCGTTCGACCCCTACGGCATCGACGTGGCCATCAACGGCATCCAGGTGTGCACGGCCGGCGAGCCCGACCAGCCACGCGAACTCGTGGACCTCACCCCCCGGGCCGTGTCCGTGGTCATCGACCTGCACGCGGGCACCGCCGGCGCCACAATCTGGACCAACGACCTCACCCACGACTACGTCGAAGAGAACAGCGCATACTCGAGCTGATGAGCACCGACCTGCCCACCCCCTCCGCCGCTCCGGTCCCGCCGGTGCCCACCCTCGACGATGTCGACAACACGCCGGCCGAGGCCAAGGTCAAGGCCGCCACGTTGATCGAGGCGCTGCCCTGGCTCAAGAAGTTCCACGACGAGATCATCGTGGTCAAGTTCGGCGGCAACGCCATGGTCAGCGAGGAACTGCAGCGCGCGTTCGCCGAGGACATGGTCTACCTGCGCTACGCGGGCATCCGCCCCGTCGTCGTGCACGGCGGCGGCCCGCAGATCTCGGCGATGCTCGCCCGGCTCGGCATCGAGAGCGAGTTCCGCGGCGGCTACCGGGTGACCACCCCCGAGGCCATGGACGTGGTGCGCATGGTGCTCACCGGCCAGATCAACCGCGACCTGGTCAGCCACATCAACGCGCACGGCCCGTTGGCCGCCGGCCTCAGCGGCGAAGACGCCGGCCTGTTCCGCGGACGTCGCCGCGGTGTGGTCATCGACGGTGAAGAGGTCGACCTCGGCCTGGTCGGCGACGTCATCGGCGTGGACCCCGAGGCCGTGCACGCGCAGTTGAACGCCGGGCGCATCCCGGTCGTGTCATCCATCGCGCCCGACACCGACCAGCCGGGCCAGTCCCTCAACGTCAATGCGGATGCCGCGGCCGCCGCCCTCGCTGTGTCGCTGAACGCGGCCAAGCTCGTGATCCTCACCGATGTGGCCGGGCTCTACAGCGACTGGCCCAACCGTGACTCCCTTGTGTCGGTCATCGACGTCGATGCCCTCCGCGCCCTGCTTCCCGATCTCGAATCGGGCATGATCCCCAAGATGACGGCCTGCCTGGACGCCGTCGAGGGTGGCGTCGCGAAAGCGGCGATCATCGACGGGCGAGTGCCGCACTCGATCCTCGTCGAGATCTTCACCGGCAGCGGTATCGGTACAGAGGTGGTTCCCGCATGACCTGGCACGAACGTTACGACTCGGCGATGATGAAGACCCTGGCGCCCCCGCTGGCCGTGCTGGTGCGCGGTGAGGGCTGCTACGTCTGGGACGAGCACGGCACGAAATACCTCGACTTCCTGGCCGGCATCGCGGTCAACTCCCTCGGCCACGCGCATCCCGAGATGGTCGCCGCCGCGCAGAGCCAGATCGGCACGCTCGCGCACATCTCCAACTACTTCGCGTCCCCGTCGCAGATCGAACTGGCCGAGCGCCTCAAGCGCCTCACCGGTGCGGGCGACGCGGGCAGGGTGTACTTCTGCAACTCCGGCGCCGAGGCCAACGAGGCGGCATTCAAACTCGCCCGGCTCAACACCGCCGGCGGCCGCCGCAGCCGCATCCTCGCGCTGCACGACTCGTTCCACGGCCGCACCATGGGCGCCCTCGCGCTCACCGGTAAGCCACTGATGCGCGCCCCGTTCCAGCCCGTGCCCGGCGGTGTGGAGCACATCGACAGCACCATCGAGGCGCTCGAACGTGAACTCGACGACACCGTGGCCGCCCTGTTCCTCGAACCCGTCAAGGGTGAGGCCGGCGTCATCGACCTGCCCGACGGCTACCTGGCCCGGGCCCGCGAACTGTGCACCCAGCACGGCGTGCTGCTGATCATCGACGAGGTGCAGACCGGGGCCGGCCGCACGGGCACATGGTTCGCCTACGAGCACGCCAATGTACTGCCGGATGCCGTGACGCTCGCCAAGGGCATCGGCGGAGGAGTGCCCATCGGGGCGCTGGTCACCTTCGGCGACACCAGCGACCTGTTCCTCCGCGGGCAACACGGCTCCACCTTCGGCGGCAACCCGTTCGTGACCGCCACGGCCAACGCCGTGCTGGGTGTCATCGAGCGCGACGACCTGGTCGGCAACGCCCGCCGGCGCGGCGAGCAGATCCGGGAGATCATCGCCCGCATCGACTCGCCCCTCATCACCGAAGTGCGCGGCCGCGGACTGCTGCTGGGCATCGGCCTGGCCGAACCGGTGGCGCTCAAGCTGGCCGCCGCGGCCCTCGCCGAAGGCCTCATCGTGAACGCCGCGAACGAATCCAGCATCCGGATGGCGCCCCCACTGATCGTGGGCGACGCCGAGCTGGCCGATTTCGACGACCGGTTCCGGGCCGCCCTGGCGGTCGTGACCAGTTCAGGGCTCGTCTCCACCAGCAGATAAGGTGGAGGAATCCCGCACGACACCGAAGAATCCAGCGAAAGTGACCCCGTGACCCGCCATTTCCTGCGCGACGACGACATCTCACCGGCCGAACAGGCCGAGATCCTCGATCTGGCCCTGGAACTGAAGCGAGACCGATTCGCGGTCCAGCCCCTGGCCGGACCGAAAACCGTCGCCGTGATCTTCGACAAGTCCTCCACCCGCACGCGCGTCTCGTTCGCGGTCGGCATCGCCGACCTCGGCGGCAGCCCGCTGATCATCAGCACCGCGAGCAGCCAGCTGGGCGGCAAGGAAACCGCCGCGGACACGGCCCGGGTGCTCGAACGCCAGGTCGCCGCGATCGTCTGGCGCACCTACGGCCAGGCCGGACTCGAGGAAATGGCGTTGGGCACCACGGTTCCCGTCGTCAACGCGCTCTCCGACGACTTCCACCCCTGCCAGCTGCTCGCCGACCTGCTCACCATCCGTGAGCACCGCGGCGACCTCGCCGGACAGACCCTCACCTTCCTCGGCGACGGCGCCTGCAACATGGCGCAGTCGTACCTGCTCGCCGGCGCGACCGCGGGTATGCACGTACGCATCGCCTCGCCGGCCGGGTACACGCCCTCCGCGCAGGTCGTCGCCGACGCCGAGGCCATCGCCGCCCGCACCGGCGGCTCTGTGGCCCTGTTCACCGACCCGGCCGAGGCCGTGACCGGCGTCGACGTGGTCATCACCGACACCTGGGTGTCGATGGGCAAGGAAGAAGAGAAGGCCACCCGGCTCGGCTCGCTCGGCGGTTACCGCGTCGACGCCGACCTGATGGGCCTGGCCAAGGCCGACGCCCACTTCATGCACTGCCTGCCCGCCGACCGCGGTTACGAAGTGACCGCGGACGTCATCGACGGCCCGCAGAGCATCATCTGGGACGAGGCGGAAAACCGCCTGCACGCCCAGAAGGCGCTGCTGGTCTGGCTGCTCGCGCGCAACGCGCGATAACCGCAGCCACCCACACGCACCACCAATAAACTTGAACCACGAACACTTTATAAAGGAGAACCATGGCTGAGCGGGTTGTACTGGCATATTCGGGTGGCCTCGACACCTCGGTAGGCATCGGCTGGCTGAAGGACGCCACCGGCAAGGAGGTCGTGGCCCTGGCCGTCGACGTCGGACAAGAGGGCGAGGACATGGATGTGATCCGTCAGCGTGCGCTTGACTGCGGCGCGGTGGAATCCATCGTCATCGACGCCAAGGACGAGTTCGCCAACGACTACATCGTTCCGGCGCTCAAGGCCAACGCGCTCTACCAGAAGCGCTACCCGCTGGTCTCCGCGATCAGCCGCCCGCTGATCGCCAAGCACCTCGCCGCCACAGCCCGCGCCCTCGGCGCGGACAGCGTCGCGCACGGTTGCACCGGCAAGGGCAACGACCAGGTGCGCTTCGAAGCCGCCGTCACGGCGCTGGCGCCCGAGCTCACCTCGCTCGCCCCGGTGCGCGACTTCGCCCTCACCCGCGACAAAGCCATCGAATACGCCGCGGTGCACAATCTGCCGATCGCGCAGTCGAAGAAGAGCCCGTACTCCATCGACCAGAACGTCTGGGGTCGCGCCGTCGAGACCGGTTTCCTCGAAGACCCGTGGAACGCTCCGATCGAGGACCTGTACACCTACACGCAGGACCCGTCGATCCCGCGCGAAGCCACCGAGATCATCATCACCTTCGACCAGGGCGTGCCCGTGGCCGTGGACGGCAAGCCGGTCACCCCGCTCGAGGCCGTTGTGCTGCTGAACAAGCTCGCCGGCGACCAGGGTGTCGGCCGCATCGACATCGTCGAGGACCGCCTCGTGGGCATCAAGAGCCGTGAGGTCTACGAGTCCCCGGCCGGTATCGCCCTGATCACCGCACACGAAGAACTCGAGAACGTCACCGTCGAGCGCGACGTCGCCCGCTACAAGCGCGGCGTCGAAGCCAAGTGGAGCGAACTGGTTTACGACGGCCTCTGGTTCTCCGGCCTGAAGAAGTCGTTGGACGCCTTCATCGAGGACACCCAGAAGTACGTCTCCGGCGACATCCGCCTCAAGCTGCACGCCGGCACCGCCGTCGTCACCGGGCGGCAGAGCAAGCAGAGCCTGTACGACTTCGACCTGGCCACCTACGACACCGGCGACTCTTTCGACCAGTCCATGGCCAAGGGCTTCATCGAACTGTGGAGCCTGCCCAGCAAGATCGCGGCCCGCCGCGACCAGGCCGCGAAGTAGGTCACGGTATGACCGGCGACAAGAGTGTGAACCGTGCGGGTGAGGCGGGCGCCCTGTGGGGCGGCCGCTTCGCCGGCGGACCGTCGCCGGAACTGGCGCGCCTGAGCAAATCCACCCATTTCGACTGGCAGCTGGCCGAGTACGACATCCGCGGGTCGCGCGCCCACGCGCGTGCCCTGGCCGCTGCCGGTTACCTCACCGAGGACGAACTGGCCGGCATGCTCGCGGGCCTCGACACCCTCGATGAAGCCGTCACCGACGGGCTGTTCCAGCCGGCCGCGACCGACGAAGACGTGCACTCGGCGCTCGAACGCGGACTCATCGACATCGTCGGCACCGAGCTGGGCGGCAAGCTGCGCGCCGGCCGCAGCCGCAACGACCAGGTGGCCACGCTGGTGCGGATGCTGCTGCGCGACCACGCCGCCGTCATCGCCCGGCTGCTGGTGGACCTCATCGACGCCCTCGCGGCGCAGGCCGAGGCCAACGAGACCGCCATCATGCCCGGCCGCACGCACCTGCAGCACGCTCAGCCGGTGCTGCTGGCGCACCACCTCTTCGCGCACTGCTGGCCGCTCGTGCGCGACCTGGAGCGCTTCGCCGACTGGAACAAGCGCTCCGACTTCTCCCCGTACGGTTCCGGCGCCCTCGCCGGCAACACGCTGGGCCTGGACGCCGGCATGATCGCCACCGAGCTGGGCTTCGGCGCCGTCGTAGAGAACTCCATCGACGGCACCGCGAGCCGCGACCTCGTGGCCGAATTCGCCTACATCACCGCGCAGATCGGCATCGACCTGTCCCGCCTGGCCGAGGAGATCATCCTCTGGAACACCCGCGAGTTCGGGTTCGTCACCCTCGACGACTCCTACTCCACGGGTTCGTCGATCATGCCGCAGAAGAAGAACCCCGATATCGCCGAGCTCGCGCGCGGCAAGTCCGGGCGCCTGATCGGCAACCTCACCGGGCTGCTCACCACCCTCAAGGGGCTTCCACTGGCGTACAACCGCGACCTGCAGGAGGACAAGGAACCGGTCTTCGACTCGATCGAGACCCTCGAGATCCTGCTGCCGGCGTTCACGGGCATGATCGCCACCATCACCTTCCACACCGACCGCATGGCCGAACTGGCGCCGCAGGGCTTCTCGCTCGCCACGGATGTCGCGGAGTGGCTGGTCAAACGGCACGTCAGCTTCCGTGACGCGCACGAGATCACCGGAACCCTGGTGAAGGTGGCCGAGGCCCAGGGTCTCGACCTGCACGAGATCGACGACGCCGGTCTCGCGGAGATCTCCCCGCACCTGGTTCCAGAGGTACGCGAGGTGCTCACCATCCAGGGGTCCGTCACCCGGCGCGACGGCCAGGCCGGAACCGCCCCGGTGCGGGTGGCCGAACAACGCGCCGCCCTCGTGGCCCGCGTGCACTCGCTGGCCACCGCCCTCGAGCGCTGAGAACCGCGCCCTCACCCGAAGCCTGCGGATGACCGTCGACCGTGACCTGTTCGCCCAGGACGCGGTCGGCGTCGCCCCGCTGCTGCTCGGGGGGCTGCTCCGCCACGGCAGCACGGTGCTGCGGATCACCGAGGTCGAGGCGTACCTCGCCGACAGCGACCCGGGCTCGCACGCCTTCCGCCGCCGCACGGCACGCAACGCCACCATGTTCGGCCCGTCCGGGCACCTGTACGCGTATTTCAGCTACGGCATGCACGTCTGCGCAAACATCGTCTGCTCACCGGAGGGCCAGGCATCCGCCGTTCTGCTGCGTGCCGGCGAGATCGTGGCGGGACTGGCCGACGCCCGCACCCGTCGGGGCCCGACGGTGACCGACCGGGACCTGGCCCGCGGGCCGGCGCGGCTGACCCGGGCCCTCGGCATCCGTCTCGACCAGGACGGCGCCGACCTCTTCGCTGAGCCGTTCGAGCTCACCCTGCCCGAGGAACCGCTCGTGGCGCTCACGGGGCCGCGCACGGGCGTGGCCGGTGCCGGCGGAGGAACGGACTACTCCTGGCGGTTCTGGATCCCGGACGAGCCGACCGTCTCGGCCTACCGACGGCACCCCGGCCTGCGCCCGGGCCCCATAGCCCACGACCCCGCTATTTAGATTGCGCACAACACAATCGTGCAAAACTCTGCTAAGGTGGGGGATATGGCCACCCCGCAGATCCTTCCCCCCGAGCAGCAGATCTGCTTCGCGCTGTACTCGGCGTCGCGGTCGCTCACCGGGCGGTACCGCGCCCTGCTCGCGCCGCTGGGCATCACCTATCCGCAGTACCTCGTCATGCTGGTGCTCTGGGAATCCGGTACCAGCACGGTCAGCCGGCTGGGGGAGCGCCTGGAACTGGACTCCGGCACCCTGTCCCCGCTGCTGAAGCGGCTCGAGACCCTCGGCCTTGTCGTGCGCGGGCGTTCCGGGCGCGACGAGCGGGTCGTCGAGGTGGCCCTCACGCCCGCCGGCGATGCGATGCGCAGCCAGGCGCCGCACATCACCGAGCAGATCTGTGCGGCCACCGGGCTCCCTCCGGCCGAACTCATGGAGTTGCAGGGCCAGATCGCGGCCCTCGCCCAGCGCGTCCGCGCGCTCACCTGAACCTTCCCGTCCCGGCCAGCCCGTCTGGCCAGTCCCACCACAACAGAACGGAATTACCTATGCCCACTCGCACCGCGCGCACCGGCTGGACCGGAACCCTCGAAGCCGGAGAGGGCCAGGTCGAGCTGACCAGCTCAGGCCTCGGCACCTACGACGTCTCCTTCCCCAAGCGCAGCGCCGACAGCGCGAACGGCTTCACGAGCCCCGAAGAGCTGCTCGCCGCCGCGCACTCCGCCTGCTACTCCATGCAGCTCTCCGCAGAGCTGGCGGCAGCCGGCGACATCACCATCGAGGCCCTCGACGTGGCAGCCGACGTGACCCTGGGCGCCGACCCGGCGGGCGGCTTTCGCCTCACCGGCATCCACCTCACCGTTCGCGGCGAGGTCACCGGCATGGACAGCGAGACCTTCCTCGCCGCCGCAAACGCCGCCAAGCTGAACTGCCCGGTCAGCAAGGCGCTCACCGGCGTCGACATCACGCTGGATGCGGCGCTCGAAGCGTAGGCATCCGCACAACACACAGCCCGGCCGGCAGGATCATCCTGCCGGCCGGGCTGTGTCGTGTGTGGGCGCCGGTGTCGGACCGGCGGTGGGTCAGGACTGGGCGAGGCTGACCAGAATGGCGCAGGCGCACGCCCAGATGAGGCTCGCGAACGTGCCGATGATGAACCGCTCCCGGGCCTCGGACGAGGCGAGCTCGGTGAACCGGCCGACACCCTTGATGGCCACGACCACGGCGAGGGCCTCGGGGAAGCCGGCGAGAATGGCGCCGGCGACGGCGAGCCTCTCGAGCACGCCGATCGTGAGGCCGCCGCGCAGCACCTCGTGCACCGGGGCCGGGGGAGCCGCCGCGGCGGAGGCGTCGGTGTCGGCGGCGGTCGGGGCCGGCGCATCCGTGCCCACCAGGATGCCGCCGTGGCTGCCCGGGGCCACCGAGTTCTTCGTGGCCAGCTGCAGGGCGAGCACGGCGGCCGGCCCGCCGCCGATGACGGCGAGGATCAGGCCGGCGAGGCCGATGACCACGCCGAACGCCACCGGGGCCGCACCGACGGGTACGGCGGCCAGCAGAAGCGCGGCCGCCAGGGCGCCGGCGGAGGCGATGGCGAAGGGCTGCTTGCCGAGCCGGAAGGCGAGGACCGCCAGGATCAGTGACGCCATGGTCACCAGGAGCAGGAGCACCCAGTAGAGGTAGAGCACGACGGAGAAGGAGTCCAGGATGTTCATTCGGTCGATTCCTATTCGCTGGTGCCGCGGTCGAGGTTCTGTAGCAGCCTAACGAGTGCCGGATGCGCGGCGCGCTCGACCTTCCATTGCGCGCTCTTCACCCGCTGGCTGACCGCCGCGGTGGAGATACCGAGTTCACGGGCGATGGCGGTCTGTGCCAGACCGCGCTCGAGTAGGTCCACGGCCTCCCATCCCTCAGCGGTGCGGCGTTGGCGCAGGAGAAGCAGCATCGATACGAGCGCCTCCACTTCCGCGGCGGTCGAGCTGTCGGGGGAGTCCCCGTCGGCCTTTGCGGCCGGGCCGGGGGGAGTGGCCTCGACCGTCGTGGCCGTCGGGGTCTCCAGCGCGAACCGTGCCTCGGACCGTTTGGCCCGGGTCACCGCGGCCCGCGCCGCGATGAAGGCGTCGCCCGTCGCTTGCCGGGTGCTGGCCGGGAGGGGGGTGCGGATCCGGCCGATGCCCACGCCGATGCTCCAGAACCCGGTGCGATGCAGGTCGAGCAGCACGCTGAAGGCGTCCGCGGCGACGGGAACGAGCAACTGGATCTCGTCGCCGGAGGTCTGGTCGGGCGGCAGTGCGAAGGCCGCGGCGTGCCGGCCCACGAGTTCGGCGATCATCTCGGTGGCACGGTCTCGGTCGTGGCGGCTGTCGATCTGATCGGCGGTAATCACAAACATGGGTTAAGTCTCCGTCCTAAATGCAGCCTAATCAAGGTTCAAGCGTTAATCCAGTCCGATTCAGGCTCACGGCTTGATTCCGGAGAGAAATCCGGGGCGTCGCCACGCGGGCGAGCGCGGCCGCGCTGGTAATCTGGCTTCGTGTCAGACCCCAGCATCCTTGCCCAGCAAGCCAACGATCCCACCTTCGACGACGTCTGGGAGGAAATCACCTGGCGCGGCCTCGTGCAGGTCTCCACCGACCAGGAGGCCCTGCGCACTCTGCTCACCGGGGCACCGATCACGTACTACTGCGGCTTCGACCCCACCGCGGCGAGTCTGCACCTGGGCAACTTGGTGCAGCTGCTGCTCATGCGCCGGCTGCAGCTCGCCGGTCACCGGCCGCTCGGACTCGTCGGCGGATCCACCGGTCTCATCGGAGACCCGCGGCCCACCGCCGAGCGCACGCTGAACACCCCGGAGGTCGTCAACGAGTGGGTCGGCTACCTGCAGGCGCAGGTCACCCGGTTCTTGAGTGCCGAAGGCGGCAACGCCGTGACCCTGGTGAACAACCTGGACTGGACGGCGCCGCTGTCCGCCATCGACTTCCTGCGCGACATCGGCAAGTACTACCGGGTGGGCACCATGCTCAAGAAGGATGCCGTGAGCGCCCGCCTCAACTCGGACGCCGGCATCAGCTACACCGAGTTCAGCTACCAGGTGCTGCAGGGAATGGACTTCCTCGAGCTCTACCGCAGCTACGGCTGTGTGCTGCAAACCGGGGGGAGTGACCAGTGGGGCAACCTCACCAGCGGCACCGACCTCATCCACCGGGCAGAGGGCACGAGCGTGCACGCCATCGGCACTCCGCTGATCACGAACACCGACGGCACCAAGTTCGGTAAGAGCGAGGGCAACGCCGTGTGGCTCGACCCCGCTCTCACGAGTCCGTACGCCATGTACCAGTTCTGGCTCAATACCGACGACGCCGACGTGATCGACCGGCTCAAGGTCTTCACGTTCCTCAGCCGCGCCCAGATCGAGGCGCTCGCGGAGGCGGTGGCCACCGAGCCGTTCAAGCGCGAGGCCCAGCGCACTCTGGCCTTCGAGGTCACGAGTCTCGTGCACGGTGTGACGGCAACGGATGCCGCGATCCAGGCCACCCAGGCTCTCTTCGGCCAGGGGGAGCTCGCCGATCTCGACCCGGCGACGCTCGAAGCGGCGCTGCGGGCGTTGCCCAACACCACAACCTTCCCGCAGGCGCAGGTGATGCAGGTGCTTGTGGACACCGGTCTCACCAAGAGTCTGGGCGAAGCCCGCCGGGCGATCGCTCAGGGCGGCGTCTACCTCAACAACGTCAAGGTGACGGATGAGGCGGCCACCGTTGAGGGATCCGTTCTCGCCGGGGGAGTGGCCGTGCTCCGACGCGGCAAGAAGACCCTCGCCGGCGTCTTCGTCGAGTAGCCGCCGGGGCCCGGCCGCTATGTGACCGGGAGGTTACGCGGGCGTTGCGGGTGGATGTCGATTTGCGACACGCCCGGGATGCTCCCGGGATTGCGGGGCCCTGGGAACCCGCGTAATGTCATCTCTTGTCACCCCACAGGTGCGGAAAGCCGAAGAGCTTCCCGGCCTCAAGCGGGACCACTTCCAAGTAACGGTAGCGAATTCATTCGAACTAACGTGCTTGATGGCGTTTGATTCACTCCAATTCTGGAGCAGATCGTAACGACACGAAAACAGAATTACATCGAAGTGCCTCAGTGCAAAGGTCAATATGGCCGGCGGCTGGGTGCGTCCGATCCTTGAGAACTCAACAGCGTGCACAATGTCAAATGCCAAAAACCTCGGTCGTAGGGCTCCTTTCTAGGGGGTACCGCGGAAGAGATTCCTTTGGAAAACATTTAAACAACAAAG